>Ga0265295_1001848_pt1 | contig 35940 bp, 26 predicted proteins | sample Munlansysbiofilm_FD_192503 | JGI IMG/M metagenome (GOLD analysis project Ga0265295, IMG submission 192503) | Leachate microbial communities from a municipal landfill in Southern Ontario, Canada - Methane capture system biofilm | ecosystem: Engineered > Solid waste > Landfill > Unclassified ... | reverse complement strand
CAACCACCGATCACCAATCACCAATCACCAACCATCAATCACCAATCACTGATTACAGATCACCGATCAAATCCCCAACTCTCTTTCAAATCCGGTTTCAAGCGAGATAAACGTCTCGGTAAAGGTAATTTCAGGAATGGATTGAATTTGCTCCACAATGATTTTTTTCAGGTGCTCATTATTGCGGGTGTATAGTTTTAGCAGCAAACTGTATTTGCCGGAAATGTGATGGCATTCCACAATTTCGGGTATTTTCTTAATCTTGTTAAATACTTCATCATGGGTAGAAGTAGCCGTGAGGTTTACCTGAATGCCGATAAAGGCACAGGTAAGATAACCCATGCCTTTCGGATTGAGCCTAAGTGACGATCCGGCTATTACTCCGGCTTCTTCCATTTTGCCCACCCGTTGATGAATAGCTGCACCTGAAACCTTACAGCGCCGGGCGATTTCGACAAAAGGCATGCGCGCATCCATATTTAAAAAATTAATGATTTTTTTGTCCAGACTATCAAGATGAAAGTTGTAATCCATAATTTTTGATGTTTAAATGATAATAATGTGCAAAAATGAAGATAAAAGTATCAATATTAAAATATTATTGTCTTTTCTATATAATAATATCATTTTTAGGTAATAATTGAATCATTATTGATATTTTTGAACCCATGCATCAAGCCTTGAAATCGTTTAATTATTCATCATAAAATTCAGTAAAAAATGAAATTCGATCCCGCAAATCAAATTCAAGACCTTCGCCAGTTTGGCGAGCATGGCGATGTGAATCCTTCTGTATGTGATTCCGCAACATTTACCTTTATGGAAGCCAAGACCATGGTTGATACCTTTCATGGTGAAGCTGAAGGCTGCTTTTTGTACTCGCGCCACTGGAACCCGAGCAATAAGTATCTGGCTGATGCCCTGGCTGCCATGGAAGGCACCGAATCCGCGTGGGTAACTGGTAGCGGTATGGCTGCCATCACTTCCACCATTCTTCACCTAATTTCTTGTGGTGATCATATCGTTTCAAGCGTCACCACTTACGGTGGCACCTTCGCGTTTTTGTCCAATTATCTGAAAAAATTCAATGTAGAGGTTTCGTTTGTTGATATCACAGATTTGAAGGCTGTAGAAGCCGCCATCAGGCCCAACACCAGAATGATTTACACTGAAGCCATGACCAATCCGCTTCTGCAGATTTCTGATATTCCGGCTTTGGCAGCAATGGCCAACAAAAACAACATTAAACTGGTGGTTGACAATACCTTCACGCCCATGATTGTTAGCCCGGCCCGCCTGGGTGCACATATAGTGGTCTATAGCCTCACCAAGTTTGTTAATGGAAAGAACGACTGTGTTGCCGGGGCCATCTGTGCCAGCAATGACTTTATCAACAGTATGATTGATGTGAACGACGGTACGGCTATGTTGCTCGGTCCGGTACTTGATCCTTTCCGTTCCTCCTCTATCCTCAAAAACCTGCATACCTTACACATCCGCATGAAACAGCACAGTTATAATGCTGCTTTCCTGGCCGAAAAATTTACGGCTGCCGGATTGCGTACCATTTATCCGGGTTTGGCCAATCACCCCGGTCATGAATTGTTCAAAAAAATAATGAATCCGCAATTTGGTTTTGGCGGTATGATTGCCATTGACATGGATACCGCCGAAAAGGCCAGCGAATTAATGGAAGATATGGAATTGAATGACGTTGGTTATCTTGCAGTTAGCTTAGGTTACTTCAAAACCTTGTTCAGCAATTCAGGAAAGAGCACTTCAAGTGAAGTGCCGGAAGATGTTCAACGTAAAATGGGTCTGAGTGCAGGACTGGTTCGTTATAGTGTTGGTCTGGACAATGATATTGAGCGTACCTGGTCGAAAATTGAGCAAAGCCTGAAGAAAACAGGTTACCTGAAATAAAATTCTGCCATTTGCCAATTGCCACGAAGACACTAAGACTCTAAGATTCACAAAGTGTTTGTTGTGATTTAAGGGAGTTTTTCTGTTTTTGTGGCAGTTTTATTTTCTTTTGATTGTTTGCGAAGCTTTATTCTATTTGCCACAAAGGCACTAAGCGATGCACTGAGCCTTGGTTGGTGAACTCTTGCCGAACCAATCGAAGTGGCGCAAAGATTCACAAAGAAAGATTCAATTGTATTCTTCGGAGTTTTGTTGTTTTTGTGGCAGTTTTATTTTCTTTTGTTGTAGCCTTTTTCTTCGAAAGGCTGCAGTTCTTCTAATAACATCTCTTCCAGTGCCTTTATGTCAGCAATATAGTCCTTTATCTCCTTTTCGTCTGGTTTAATTTCATCCACTATTTCATAAGTGAATTTATCGGCTCCCAGGCGGTTCCAGTCGGCCTGCAGTTCAGCGCAGGGGTGAAGCCCGGCATTTAACTGAAACTTATGTGAATTCCAGGCTGCCGACAAATCGTTGCTGCTGCCAATATATATCCTGCCATTGGTATTATTAACAATGCGGAATACGCCCATGGGGAATTTCATGTTCTTGTATTCCATTTTCAACTCTCTTCTTGTTTTCATCGTCAAAAAATCATGGTTTTAGCTTAAATTCCAAGACAAATGTCAATTTGCTGGTCTGCAATTTTTAGAAAATCATTGTAGTCGGTTGGCTGCAGCCGGTTATTGTAAAATAGCAACATGCCAATGATGCTATTTTTTAGGGTGAGGCTTAAGTTTTCAGCCTGTGATTTGCTAATAGTTTGATTTTTAATTAGATTACCAACATCTTCTTCAATTATTTTATCGGTAAAAAGATAAATCATGTTGGAAGTGGGCTGTCTGGCGCCGATATCATTCATGCGCTCAATATAAAAAAGTTCAAAAATGTCCGGATACTGGGTAAAGTATTGGGTAAAAGTCTTCATTCGTTTTTTAAGACGTACTTTACCAGGCTCCATGCCCGACGATTGTTCTTTAATCATCTTTTTACAATCTGTCATGAAATCCTGCACGCAAATGAAAATCAACTCGTTTAAATCTTTAAAGTAATTGTACAAGGTAGCAAAAGAGTAGCCCGCCCGTTCAGATACAGCCCGCACATTCACTGCTTTTAATCCTTCTCCTTTCAGGATTTCGCGCGTTGCATCTATGAAATACTGCCGCATACGCTGTTCCTGAATTTCTTTGTTCTTTGACATAGGTTCTGGTTTTTAAGACTGCAAAGATAATTAACATTGTTAATGTACTGAACAATGTTAATTCTTTATTTCTAAAAAAAGCCCGAAGCCGGGCTTTTTAAGAATTTTGAAAGAATTAGTGGGTTACCACCGGCTCCAGCTTACCTGCCTGTTCAATAAAGTCTGTCACTTTATCGAGGGAGGGTACGACCCGGGTTAATTTTTTTTCAGCATTTACCTCTTCTAATTTGGCCTGGAGGTTGGCTGCATTTCTGGTGCGCAGTTCTTTCACTGTGTCCACGCCTGCTGCTTTAAGCAATTCGGCAAACTGGCTGGCAATACCCTTTATGCGAAAAAGATCGGCCATGTTTACCCAATCAAGGATTTTTCCTTCTTCAATACCTGATTTCTCTGCAATGCCTACACGGCCCTTTTTTGAAGCGCCTTCTTTAAGCAGTCCTTCAACGGTGCTGATGTTTGCTTTTGCCAATTTTTCCTGAAATGCCGGGCCAATGCCCTCAATGTCAACAATTGATGCCATGTTTGATTATTGTTTATTAAGTTATTAAAATTGGCAATCCGATAGATTTATCGTTTTCATCGTCGTATTGCCATTATCTTCTTAAAGGCTTAACGTATTAAATACAAATATGTTTAACAAAAATCCTTCCTTCATGCCTATTACACTGGCTTCCCTTTTTATCTGCTCTTTGAAGTTGCGCTCAAATTTATACTTCAAAGCCAATGTTAATTTTTTATTTCTAAGAAAAGCCCGAATCCGGGCTTTTTAAGAGTTTTACACTCAGCGGTAACCATTTAAACGTAAATGTGTAGTTGAATTACTATTTCAAGTCAAATCTTACGGTTGGCAATGGACTTAAGATTCTTCCGTCTCTGGTTTCTATTGTTAATTTCTCAATCCACAATTTGCAACCTGGTCTTAAGGATTTTAACCCTTCAATACTCGCATCGCTTAATTGCCCACCCTCATTGGTTCTTTCCAAGATAGAATCTCCTTTTACAGCAGTAATAACAAAAGACTTTACCCGGAAATCATCTGGTGAACACGAAATAATTGGATTCTTTAGTATTTCATCAAGCGTAATGGCCACGCCATCTTTGGCAGCCGCATAGTGATTCCAATACAATATCTTTAATTGTTGATCCTCCTGCTGGCCTTTCGCTGTGGTGGCAGATAAAATGATTAAACTGAAAAAAATTAAACTGAAGTATTTCATCTTGCTGAGTTTTAATTTCCTACTCTTAAGGCCTTTCGGTATCGCCCCGTTTTTAAGATGGTTTCTGGACTCCACTTGTTATTTTCAGTCGGAAAGTATTGTGAAATTTGTGCATGGTTAATTCTTAAAGCTCAGTTGTCTGTTTGTAAATTAATTACTTCTTTTGCTGCCGCATAACGAACGAATTATCATAAGATTTATTTTATAATATTCCCATTATTTACTTGCTTTCCGCTTCAGTTGCTCTCTCACATTGCGCTCAAATTTATACTTCAGGGCTTTTTGCTCCAGTTTGCCGTTTTTCCGTTCACGATCTATCAGCTTCATGATTTCCTGGGGGGAATAGGCATTGACATTATTCCGGTTCACAACAGTCTGGGTTTCGGTGTTCTGAAACAGTTTTGGCTTGCCGGCAGGTGCTGATCTTTTGGTCATCCTGCCATCCTGAATCTCTCCATTTACAAAGTCAAACGGTTTTCCATCCGCTTTGCTATAAAAAAAGAAGTTATTGTCTTCGTTGGCTTCCGCCAGATCATTGAATCCGTCAGCCGCCAATACAAGGTAGTACTTCCCGTTAAGGTTGGCAGGCATGGTATAGATGAACAGGAAGTCGGCTTCCGGTTCATTGTAAAGGGCGGCAGCTACACTTTTTCCGGAAGGTACATCAGTGTAGTTCCACCAGCTGCCCGAGATACCCAGTCCGTCGGCCCAATTGTCGTTGGCACCCGGCACAGTACTGAACTCATCTGTGTAATAATCATGAATGAGGATATCGTAATCATTCGCATCGTATGCATTATAATACATATACAAAATGCTCCACTTTGAGGAAGCAAATACTGTTTCAGTGCCAGAATTATAGACATTGTAGGTTATCTGACGTGCAAGCGGATCAGCAGATTCTGGATTGTCTTCATCCATCAGGTTCCAGGCAAGGACATCAAGCCCGTCAATAATATCACCTTCTCCAATCTGGTTGCCATTAAAGTTATAATCTGCTTTGTTTTGTGCAACGAAGGCTGCAACGCAAAAACTATTGAGGAAGAAATCGTAATCCACCCAAATGGTTCCTGAATTTCCCCAGGAGTTTCCCCAGGTGTTCATTATTTTAAAAGCCCCTTTTGCATCATCGTAGCCGGCCATTACCAGGGCATGATAGGCGTGCTGCATTCCGGGGTTGTTGTAGGTGTCATAATCAATCACTACATCACTGTTCCATCGCATAAACCTATCGCCAAGTTTTACACCAATGGCTACCGGTCTTCCTTCGGCCAGGTATGCTTTGAAATTATCAACTGTCATGGAAGAGGCATTACTCAGGTCAGCAATTTTGCGATAATTCACCAGTTTGTTGCCTGCTGCATCCTGGTCCCAGTCAGCCGGTGGTGTCTGGCTGCAATTGCCCAGGCCGGAGTATGGCGCCGTTGCAAGTGAAGCTCCTCCGCGCGCAATAAGTTGATCCATGGCCGCTTCAAACTGTGTGCCATTGCAATTACTTCCTTTTTGAGATGAAGGAATTGCCCAGAACAAGTCTTTGGGACTGGTTTGGTTCTGTGGCTGTGAAAGTTGACTTACTGTCCATTGGTTGTCAATACCATTTAACGCGGTTTTCAGGTTGTAACCCACAGCCCAGACCACGCAGGTGCCATATTCACCCTGATCCCCGATGGGAGGGAAACGTTTTGTAAGGTCAATTTTTGAAGGCAGATTCCCGGTTGCATCATTGATGTCGAGGTCCTGAGGGATTTCGTCAAGCTGCTCATCATCAATATTCCAGCTTGCCATTGCCTGCACAAGAATATCAGTTAGAAATTGCCCCACTTCTTCTTTGGTACAACTTGTAAAAGTGATGGAAGCGAAAATAAGCGCAAAAACAGGGAGGAAAAGTCTGGCCCGCATTCGGTGGAAAATGGATTTTTTCATTTGTGAAGTGTTAGCTATTGGATAAAATTCTTTCTTTGTTCAATTTCAAGGCTTAAATTCTTTGAGGACCATGATTTTTGTTCCGTTTGTTTTAAGATTTGCGGCTTGAACAACAAAATCTTCAAAAACGGGTGGACCGGTCAGAAAATAACTTCCGCTTAAATCAACCTCCCCTTTGGCTTCTGATTTTGTAAAATTCACGGTGTTGTAAAAAAAAGCATTGGTCAGGATAACATCCTGAGTGAAAAGCACGCTGATCAGGTCAAGTTTTCCCCAAACCCTGGCATTGGCCATTTCAAAATTCGAGCCAAAGTTGGTGTAGGTAAATAAGGCATCGCTGCGGAAGTCGGCAAGGGAGAAATCACATTTTCCGCCGCATTCCATATCGCTAAAGCGGGCATTTCCGTTAAAAACGGTACTCTGAAATGAGAATTTTCCCTTAGTTACGGCTTTGAAAAAGTCAATGGTACCCAAAATACGGGATTCCTGCATGCTAAAGAGCTTCTCACAACTAAAGGCAGTAAAAAAGATATGCTGACCATTGAAAACAACATTGTTAAAGAGGGCCTTTTCCCTGAAAATAGCACCGGTAAAATTAACCGGACCATCTACCGTGATGCCTTCAAAGTCAGCATCCGCCCTGAAGTCGCAAGCTTCAAAGGTTAAAGATTTAGTGAAATGGGTATTTATCCGAACCTTATCCTGCTGCCTGTTGGCCATTACCTTCCCCATAAAAATACAATTAATGAAGGTTACGGGAACATCTACATAAATTGTTGATTGGGAAGAACTGAATGGACTGATACCTTTAACTGCAGTGAAATCCAGATCATCCGTAATGATTTTCCCTGAAATGCTAACGTGTTTCCCTTTATCAATAAGTTTAATAATCTGTTGTGAATTCAGTCCATTGTTAATGGCACTGTCGTTATTGGCATGACAACCTGTTGCGAAAACCAATGCAAGCAGAATTGCAATAAAAGAAGGTTTCATTTTGTAGCTTTAAGGCTGCAAGATAACACATATTTAGATTAATTGTTGCTCTATTTCAGGTTAAGATTGTCCCGTTGTGAAACTATCTTCTACCTTTGTCTTTATAATTGTGAAATGTCTATGAATTTTGATGAATTGATACTTGCACGCCAAAGTGTGCGCCGCTATGATAACCGTGAGGTTGAGTTCGAAAAAATAATGCAATGCCTTGAAGCTGCCCGAATGGCGCCATCAGCAAGCAATTCACAGCCGTGGTCTTTTATAGTTGTAAATGAAGAACCATTGCGCACTGAAGTGGCTAAAGCTACCTTTACCGAAATTCATCTCATCAATAAGTTTACTCTTCAGGCGCCTGTGTTGGTAGTTATTGTGCAGGAGAAGCCGAAATTGATTACGCGTCTCGCCATGCAGGTGAAGAAGAAGGAATGGCCCTTGATAGATATAGGTATAACTGCCACTCATTTTTGCTTGAGGGCCACTGAGCTTGGACTTGGAACCTGCATGATTGGATGGTTTAATGAAAAGCGCATTAAAGATTTATTGAATATACCCTCCGGCAAAAGCATCGGACTCTTAATTAGTCTGGGTTATCCTTCTGATGATTATAAACTGCGGTCGAAAGTCCGCAAAGAGCTTAAAGCAATCACGAGTTATAATAAATATCCAGATTAATGTTGTTCAGGCAGAATTCCGACTTGCGTTGATGTTGCCATACAAGGAGCGTGTTACCAGTTTGTCATAAACCTCCTGATGCTGATCATGTTGGGTAACTTTTTGTAACGCATACTGCTGAATCACGAGCAAAGGCAGTACAATCTTCTCTCTGATTTTGATGCTTTCCCTTGAAATGGGTTCCTCTTCCATCAGTTGAGCATAACCTGTAATGGCCAGCAGGGTTTCTTTTGACAACAGGTATTCGTCATATAAAATATTCCAGAATTCCCGGTATGCCTCATCTTTTTGAATGTAACGGGTCAGGTCGAAATTGCATTTGAGCAGTGACATCATACTGTTGAGTGCGAGGGTACGGAAAAACCCGACATTATTAAACAGTTCTTTCAATGCCACAAGCTTTCCCTGTTCAATAAGCGCTTTTAATGCCGTTCCGGTACCAAAATAGCCGGGAACATTTTGCTTAAGCTGACTCCATGATCCGACAAAAGAAATGGCACGCAGATCTTCAAATTCGAGTTTGGATTTTGACCCGCGCTTACCAGGACGGCTGGTGATGTTGGTTTTTGAATAGTAACGGAGGGTGCTCTTGTTTTCCAGATAGGGCAAAAACATATCATGTTCCTTCAGGGCCGTATATTTTTCATAACTGATGCGTGCCAGTTCATCGAGCAGGTCGCGTGAAGTAGTATCAATTATATTGTCATCGGGCGAAAAGTAGTTGGAAAGTCCTGCGGTGAGCAACTGTTCACTCTGATGCATGAATTGTTCACGGGTGCCGTATTTACTGCTTATGGTTTGCCCTTGTATGGTAAGTTGAATTTCATTGTTGGCTATTTCACGGGTCTGCGCAGCGTAAAACCGATAAGTTTTGCCTCCTCCGCGGGCGGGTGGGCCGCCCCGGCCATCGAAAAATATGGCTTTTATACCATTTCTCCTGCATACTCCGGTGAGTATTTCTTTGCTTCTGAATATTTCCCAGTTTGCTTTCAGATAACCGCCATCCTTGGTGCCATCAGAAAACCCGAGCATAATGGTTTGTTTGTCGTTTCGCCTTTTAAGATGATCTCTGTAAGTGGGTATGTCAAAAAGCGATTGCATGGTTTTGGCTGCATTTTCCATCCCTTCCATGGTTTCAAACAAGGGGATAATGTCAAAAGTAAGCGGCCCTTGCCAGCCGCTCCATCTAAAGAATGCATAAACATTCAGCATACTGAAAATATCGGTAGCATTGCTGATGATGTATCGGTTGCAGCCCTGTTCACCGTTTTTCTGCTGAATGGATTTAAGCTGCCCTATATTCATGATCGTGTCCTGAACAACTTCATCATCAAATTGCATTGTTGTAGCGTCAATATCAGCTTCCAGTAAAATTTTCACCAATTCTGAATCATCAAGCTCGTTGAGTTGCTCTTTGATTAGTCCGGCTTTTTTCAGGATTTCTGTCGTTACTTGCTGGTGAATGCTGTGATCCTGCCGTATGTCGAGGGTCGCAAAGTGGGTCCTGAAAACTTTTACCTTGTCAATTAGGCTATCCACCTCTTTCAGATAAAGGGAATGATACTCTTCTTCGACGATTTTCCGAATGTTGAGTAAGGGTTGAATAATTTCATTGTAATCAATAACTGCCTTAGCATCGAACATTGAAGTGTAAACCTTTTCCTTTAACTGATTCAGGGTTGCAACCACTTTTTTAAAGGTGATTTTTTGATCCAGGTCCTTCAAATCATTGTAATAGCATTTCATCAGTGTCATGCGAAGATCATCGGCCACTGCATTGGTTATTTCTGCCGTTACATTGGGGTTTCCATCTCTGTCACCTCCGGGCCAGAAACCAAGCCTGATGATGCCGGGGTTTTCAAAGCGTTTTAAACGCACACTTTCTTTAATGTATGTATATAAATCGCCGGCAGCCCGGTAATATACATTCCGCATAAAATAGATGATGTTGCGGGCTTCATCAAAAGGGGTAGGCTTTTCCGCATTCAGCAGGCTGGTGAGGCCCAGTTGCTGGAGGGTGATTTCTATATCATCAATCTGATTGTTGTTAATCAGGGTGCGCAACCGGCTGATGATGTCAAGTGCAGCCGGAGGATAAAATTGGGTTGGATGGGCAGTAAAAACAATACGCGCGCTAAAATCGGACAATTTTTCAATGATACTTCTCCAGTTTTTACGGCTTTCCAGTTTCTGGAAGAAGTCCTTCACTGAAAAATAACTGGCCTGTTCCTTAAGTTTTGTAAAAGCAGCATCTTCTACGCTGTCAAACAATACCACCTGCCGCTCTACAAATTGAATAACGTTGAACATAAAGTCAATGCGCTCATCTTCAGTGTGAAGCAGGGCAATGTTGGTAAAGAAATCATCCAGTATCTCATCCGGATCTTTACCATCTTCCAGTCCGCTTTTACATTTAAGGTAAAGCAGGGGTAACAGTATCCCTACTGCATCGCCTTTTTGATAAGGAAGATTGAGGAAAAGGCTGTTGTACAGATTGAATTTATTGGCAACCTGTTTTTCAAAAACCTTCATTCGTGTGGTCTGGTACATGGAGGTAAATTTTTAAGTTTAAAACAATTAAACAAACGGTAAGCCAAAATGCATTTCGGTATGGTTTTAGTAATTAAGCAATCAATACATCTCATTTATCCACAAAACCCTCTATTTTTGTATAAATTTTATCGTATGCGTTATTTATCTTTTGTCTTTATTGCGCTAATTCTTTTTTCATGTAATTCTAAAACAACTGATGTGCCGGCTGACCGGGACAGTCAGATTCGCGACAGTATCCAAACGGTTAAAGACCAGGCTTATAACTATACTCAGGTGTATTCGGCAGAAATGATTCGTAACGTATTTGAAATAAGGGGTTCGGGCAATCATTTTCGCATCAGGGGCATCGAACTTTATTCTACAGAATTTCTTCCTAAAGTATATACAGAGAATGAATTTTTCCCATTGTGGATGAGACATTATGATTCGGTGGCGAAGATTGATGAGATGATTGATTTTATAGCTGAAGCTGAATTTCACGGGCTCAATCCTGATGATTATCATTTTCGGGAGTTAAAAGCGGTGAGGGCTGAGGCTGAGATGAATAAGCAGCTTTTTTTTGAAGCCGACTATGTAACCCGTCTGGATATATTGCTTACCGATGCATTTTTCGCACTGGCTTCACATCTGTATTATGGTAAAACCGATTCAGACAAACTGGATACGATTTGGGGTATTCCGCGTGACAAAAACAAGCTCTCTTTTGATAAACAATTAAGGGTAATACTGCAGGGACATTCCATAGCAGAAGGTTTCAGACGATTTTACTCTCCCCACCCGGGATATGAAGCCATGGTGGCCGAAGCCAGAAGGCTGAAGGATAAACTTGGGGAAGATTTTACCGTAAATGTAGAATTGAGTCGCTCCATTAAGCCCGGAGATTCCTCCGATGCCATGGCGCTGATAAAAAGTAAGCTGGCTTTTCTTGGGCTTTATCAACCTGATACCATATTTGAATCATTTTTTTACGATGAAAAAACAGTTGTTGCTGTCAAAAAATTACAACATGAATTCGGATTCAACACAGATGGAGCAATCGGGAATAATACGCTGCAAGCATTAAATATGCCTGTCAAAAAGAAAATTGAGCAATTGTATGTAAATATGGAAAGGCTGCGCTGGATGCCCGATTCTCTGGAGCCCATATATATAATGGTAAATGTTGCTGCATTTAACCTGAATGTTATTGAGGGCAACGATACCCTGCTCTCTATGCGCACTATTGTTGGCAAAGATGCCCGCAAAACCCCTGTATTTCACTCTCAGGTTACCTATCTGGTGCTGAGTCCCTCCTGGCATGTGCCCCCTACCATTCAGCAAAAAGATGTGATTCCTGCCGTTATTCAAAATATCTCCTATCTGGAAGATAAGCAAATGCTTGTTTATGATTCAAAAGGTAAAATTGTTGATCCTTCCACGGTTAACTGGAAGAAGAAGGGTATGAATTATTCGATAAAACAAAAACCGGGAGTACACAATTCATTGGGTAAGGTTAAGTTTATGTTTCCCAATAAATACAATATCTATTTGCATGATACGCCTTCCCGGTCTCTCTTCGCAAGAGATCAGCGTACCTTTAGTTCGGGATGTATACGCGTGGAAAAACCACTGGATCTGGCTACCTTATTGCTTTCCGACAAACCGGAATGGGATGCAGATAAAATCAGAAAGGCCATGAATGCCGGTAAAGAGAGCACTGTGGTGCTTAGGAAAAAGATCGGGATATATATTTATTATTTAACAGCCTGGAGTACCACCGGAGGTGAGATCAATTACCGTACGGACATCTACGACAGGGATGCTGCCATTGAGCAATCTCTTAAGAATAAGCCGGTTAAATGGAATATTTAATAGGATCTATTGTTATGTGTCAATAAGTAGAGTTTGAGGATGGTGTCGTTGGCATTTTATGAACATCCTCCGAAAAAAAACCATAAATTTTATCAAAGTTAATGATTTTATGCTGATTTTTGCGCCATGGTAAATGGTCGAATATCCGAAAGATCCACCTTTCTTTCATTTAAAAGTCTCAAAATCATTATATTAACTGCGGTACTGGTCTTTGCTCAGCAACTTCCTGCCCGGGAAAAATCTGGCAGCTTATTAAAAGGTGGTTTGCCTCAGGCAGAAGTTATTCAGTTGCTTTCGTTTTCAGGCATTATTAGTCCTGCACTCATCAATAGTTTTCGAAAACATCTGGCTGATTTTTTACCTTACACAAAAACTCATGTGGTTACCCTGATTGATTTCTCTTTGCCCAGCACAGTCAAAAGATTGTGGACCATAAACCTGCAGACCGGAGAATTATTGCTCAATACTTATGTGGCCCATGGACGTAATTCAGGTGATAATGAGGCCAGACAGTTTTCCAATGTTCCCGAATCATATCAAAGCAGCCTTGGATTCTATCTTACAGATCAGGTGTATGTTGGGAAGCATGGGAATTCGATGCGGTTGCGGGGACTTGAAAAAAATATAAATGATAAAGCCTGGGACAGAGCCATTGTGGTGCATGGAGCCGATTATGCTACGGATGGGTTTATCCGCAAGTATGGCCGTCTGGGACGCAGTTTTGGCTGCCCGGCCATTCCGCCTGAAGTTACCGATGAGTTTATACAAACGGTAAAGGATGGATCTTTGCTTTTTATCTATCACCCCCGTTACGAAAAAAATCAGGCATAAACTGTTTTTATTTTACTCCATAAGATTGTAAATTGGGGTTTGGTAGTTAAGCAAACACTGTTGCAGCCGCAGGCTTTATTCCTGTGTTGAAATCATTACTTACTTTTATTTAAGTTCCAAAAAATAAACAGCCGCCGGTTCATTAGTGAGCCGGCGGCTGAAAGCTTTTAACTGGTATAGCTCAAGGTTAGAATCCTGCTTTTTTACGAATGTCAGCAGGTACAGCATTTTTATGTACCAAAATGGCAAGGGTATTTAACTTAACATAGGCTTCAGACATGTTGAGGTATCCACCTTTGTCGTTGCTATTATCGGCCCATGAATTTTTGGTTATAAAGTAGTTGGTGCCATTCTGATCCGTTACCAGGCCGGTAATGTGCATCAGGTGGTCGTCGGTTGCCTGATGGATGTCAAAAGCCTGTTGCCTCATTTCAGGCGTAATTATTTTCTCATATCCGGGCTTGTCAAAGGAATACAGTTCTGCCTGTTTATCCTTATCCGAAAGTTTTTCCCAGCGGGAGCGTTCAGTCCCTTCCAGGCTCTCAATATTTTTCTCAGGGACAATAGCCACGCCTTTACCGTGCGAGAATCCTCTTTCGCTTACATCTCCATCCCAACAAAATGAATAGCCCTTATCGAGTGCAAACAGCATGATTCGGTATAAATCATCCATAGGTACATTATAATAGGTATCATTTGACCAGTTGTCGGGAATTTCCAGCGCAAAAGCAGTGTAAAAAGGATGATGGGTGTATGAAGTGATTTCTACATAATCATCGGGATTGAATCCTTCACTTTTTGCATATTCAAGAGGTGTCGGATTGCCTTTAACACTTAGCTTTTCGGGCAATTTCCCTAAATAAGTATCCAGCAGGGCAGATACAGCTTCGGGCCACACTTGCGAAAGCTTTCCAGATTTTACTCTAACCACTGCATCAAGATAGCCCTGAAGGCCGGCATCCAGCTCACCGTGAACATGCTGAGTTTCACCTTTAAGCAGTCCGGGGTAATCGTTTTCGGGAACCAGACCATGGGTTGCTATAATATTCATCACATCGTGGGCCTGTCCGCCGGGTCCGAAATTTGATGAGCCATGCATGCGTACGTATCGTTCGGATTTTTTTTGATAGGCGTTACGTACGTAGAACATTTCGGACAAATCCATTTCAGGTTTGCCCATCCGCAGCAATTCTGTTTCAACAAAAGAGACTGTGGCAAAACTCCAACAGGTTCCTGAACGATACTGGTTTTTTACGGGGGTAGTCTTTAGCTGATTTTCAACCGTAAAGACATAGCCTTCAGGCCTGGCAACAGTATCCTGTGCCTGCAGGCTTAAGGATGCGAGAAACAAAGGAACTGCGATAATTCCAGGAAATAGTTTCATGATTTTAAAGATTAATTAAAGGGTGAAAGTAAATGAATGCCTGTACGAAACAGGCAGGCAAACGTATAGAATTTTCAGTAAAAATCCTACTTAATCCGAAATATCAGATTCGTTTTTTTTATAATTCGCCAAAAAGAGTAGCTAATCAGCTTAAAAGATGCTCTCTTTTCGATACTTATAGATAAAAGTGACAAAAAAATCAATTCCTTGTCAAATATGTTGTGAATTAATGTTAAATTCCTCTACATTTGCCTGTTCAAACGTGACCCTTTAATTCTGTCAAATTTTAGCTGCGAGGAATCCCTTAAGTCGGATTTTAATGTAAATTTGCTAGAGTAAAGCAGGGGTATTATCTTGTAGGTCTTCAAAAAAGGCGTAACTTGTGCCCCTATTTTGTGTTGTTAGAAAACAGAATATCCATAAACTAAACGAATATGAAAAGTAGAAATTTACTCGTTGGCTTTCATGAATTTAAGCTGGGAATTGGTATCATTATGTTCATGGCTGTGGTGCTTCAAACGGCTGTTTTTGCTCAATTGGCACCCACCGGTGTAATGAATCCCACTTTGACAGATCAACAATATCTGTCGCAGATGCGCAATAATCAGGTTAGCGGTAATCTTAATCCGGCTGATGTGTTAAAAGCCCGGGAGCAATCGGATAACCTTAGGGGGGCCTCAGCCATTGGACTCAATTGGTCGGAGGTAGGCCCTGATAATTTCGGTGGTCGTACCCGCTCCTTAATTATTGATAACAGGGACCAGACAGGGAAAACCATTTTTGCAGGTAGTGTGGCTGGTGGAGTATGGAAATCAACAACAGAGGGATTAACCTGGACGCAAATTTCGACAGGTGGACTGGTATTGAATGTCAGTACGATGTCGCAGGCACCAAATGGAGATATTTATGTTGGTACGGGTGAGAACTTTTCTACCGGACGTTACAACAAATTCGATGGTTTTATTGGGCAGGGTATTTTTAAATCAACCGATGGAAACAACTTTTCCAGACTCAACTCGACCAATCCGGGAACCTTTAACAATCCCGTTGCAGAGTGGGCTTTTGTTAATAAAGTAGCTGCAGGCGATAACAAAGTGATAGCAGCTACCAATAATGGGCTAAAATATTCTTCCGATGGTGGTCAAACCTGGACTATGGCTAAAGCCGATGGCGTGGAACTCACTGGTCTGGGTACCGAAGCAAAGATTTCTACTGATGGTGCCATTGCAGCAGTAGTTGATTATCAACTGTATGTTTCTGTAAATGGTGCTGCCGATGGTTTTAAACTGAGATCAACAGGAACCGGTAACGATAGCCTTCCCAATACCGGAATAAAGCGTATTGAAGTAGCCTTTGCGCCCTCCGACCCTTCTGTACTTTATGCAGTGCTTGTCGCTGATGGTACACAAACTGCATTTAAAGAAAATCAGATGCGGGGTGTATTTGTTTCAAAAGACAAAGGGGTGACCTGGAGAATGATAGGCCCTGGCGGAAGCAATATCTTCAATGTCTTTGGTAATGCCGGTGGCACCAGTTTCCGTGGGGAATATGCCGTGGCCTTAACCGTTGATCCGGCAAACCCCGACAGGGTTTTGCTGGGCGGAGTAAATGTATGGACCGGCTTGAAAATGCAGGAAGATGGTTTCTATAACTGGGTACAACGATCTTTTGGAGAGGGTGGTGTATATTTCCATAATCTCAGTGTTGTTCCTTCAAACCCACTGGCGCTTTATATGGCTTCTGATAAGGGCATTAGTTATACGGATAACTACCTTGCATTTAATGTTAAATCCTTGAATAAAAACTATAAGACTTCTATGTTTTATAGTGTTGCCTCTGATGATAAAGGCCATCTGTTGGGTGGAGCGCAGGGTAATGGTATAGTTTATATCGATGGCTCAGGCAATTCTGCTGAAGCGGGCGTGAATATTATTCCGATGGTAGATGGACAGGCGCGTAGCATTTTTACCGGCGGTACAGTCGAAATTTCCCTGATTCAGCCCCTAACCATGCTTTATTCCACCACCGGTGGTGAATTGTGGCGCTCACCCGACCTTGGGGTTTCAGTAGCCAATGATTTTTTGTATGGTACAGAAGTTACAAATCTTAATGCCAACGTATTTAACCTGCCTTTCAGGTTGTGGGAAAGCTTTAACAACATTTATTCACGCGATAGTGTTTCCGTTAAGGCTACAGAAAACTTACAGGCAGGAACGGAGGTAACGGCATACAGTAACAACAATAAATATCCCTTCAGGTATAAACTGACACAGCCTTTACAGGAAGGTGATTCGGTATGGATTCAGGATAAGATTTCTTCCATTATGTTTATAGGTACTACTAACGCGGTGTATATGTCGCGTGATGTCCTTAATTTTGCGAAAATACCCTCCTGGGATAAAATAGCCGAGCTTTCCGGTGTGCCCACCTGTATGGCCTATTCCTCCGATGCCAACAATCTGTTTGTAGGAACTCAGCAGGGGCAGCTTCTGCGTATTTCAAATCTTGCCCTTGCTTACGATTCCATCAGAGCAGATGTCAGAAGCTCAGGCTGTATAGTGTCATACACGGTAATCAAGGAATTTGAAGGACGCTATATTACTTCTATTGCCGTTGACCCAAACAATTCCAATACCGTGATCGTTACGCTTGGCAACTATGGAAACAATGAGTATGTTTTCCGTACCACTAATTCCCTTGATCAAACGCCTGTGTTTACCTCTATGCAGGGTAACCTTCCGGCTATGCCTGTTTATTCAAGTCTGGTTGAGCTGAACAATTCCAGTCGCCTGATTATAGGCACCGATTTTGGAATATATACTACCGAAACATTATCGAATAATCCTAACTGGACTGCAGAAAATGAAGGTATGGGATCACTTCCGGTAATGATGATTCGTCAACAAACCGTTAACCGCCCTGCGATAGACGGTATTCCCGGCGTGGGTAACTTTGGTGCCATTTATATTGCCAGCTACGGAAATGGTTTGTTCGAGAACCGTAAGTTTGTAGGCATCAACGAACAGCCCTGGAATGGCCCGGTAGGCAACAAATCTTCCATAGAAATTTTTCCCAATCCGGTTAATACTGAAATGAGCTTTGCGCTTGAACTGAATGCTGAAGATCAGGTTTCAGTAGATATATTCAATTTTACCGGACAGCTTATAAAACACTATGAACTCGGTATGCCCGGCAAAGGCAGGCATGTATTTACCAAACAGATGAATGAACTACCCAATGGCACTTATCTGCTGCGTGTAGTTGCCGGCAAAGCTGTAAAAACAGGGAAATTCATAGTATCAAGATAAACTGAATTATCGGGCTTCTGTCAAAGTAATGATAGAAGCCCAATAATCAAATTTTCAAGAAATAAATCAAAAAATATGAAAAAGATATACTTTTCTTTGCTCCTTACTCTGGGTGTTGTTATGGTTATGGCTGCGCCAACCATTTTTACTCCGGAACTTGTTGCACCGTTGAACAATCAGACCGGAGTGCAGCCTAATGTCACGCTCGACTGGACAGCTGTAGTCGGAATGCCTGGTTTGTATTATGAAGTTCAGCTCAGTACAGATGCGGAATTTACTGCTCCTGAAAATTTTAATGCTGAACTGAGCCGAATTGATATGTCATTATTGTTGTTTGGTGATTCCTATTTCTGGAGGGTTAGGGCTGTTGATGAAACCGGGACTTCGGAATGGTCGGAAATACGTGAATTTACTGTATTAACCCAGACCACTATTCTTACGCCAGCTAATGGAGCCACCAAGGCGAATGCCAATGCAGAAATAAAGTGGAATAAAGTTACCGGTGTTGATTGCTTTGATTATCAATTGGATACTTTAGCTACTTTTGATAGTCCAGAATTGCGGACTACAACAGTTCCCGGGAATTTGGAAAAGATAAATACTTCAAATTTGAAATTCGGGTTAACCTATTATCTCAGAATTCGGGCCCGTCATGCTGTCGATACTTCTTCCTGGAGTGTGGTCAATTCATTTACTGTAACCAATATTTTCGAGCTCCGTGATCCTACTAATGGAGCCATTAATGTTGTTCCTGATGCTGAATTCAGATGGAGAAGGGTTGAGGGAATCAATAAGTATAATCTTTATGTTGCCACGGATCCTGCGATTCATTCCTTTGACTTATATAGTGCTTTGAAAACAGATACAAAGAGAACGACCGATACGTTATTGTTCGGCGTCACTTATTATTGGCAAATGTCTGCAAACCATTCAGCCGACACCTTGTTTTCTCCTATCTGGAGTTTTACGACCATTTCTGCTGTAAAGAACATTGAACCAGCCAACAATGCTACCAATGTCCCATTGCAGCCCATCCTTAAATGGAATTCTGTTTCCGGAGTTATTGCCTTTAATGTGCAGATCGCCACCAATCCTGAATTTGATAACCCGCGTACTTATCCCATCCATGAATTATCAAACATCAGTACCCAATCTTTCAAAGTGCCTATGAGCATAATTGACAGTGCTACGGTATATTACTGGAGGACCAACATGGTAAGCAAACGGGATACCAGTGATTGGAGTCCTGCCTGGAGCTTCAGAACTTTAGCTGTTGGCAATAACGACATAGAATATGTGCGTAATGTAAAGATTTATCCGTCCCCGGCCAACAGCAGTGTTAATATTCAACTGCCTTCAGGCGAAAACGGAAAAGCCGACCTGCTTATCTTTGATTTGCTTGGTAAAGCCAGGATGAATAGCGAGGTTACCATTAATCGTGGCCTGATCAGAGATATTCCTGTAAGCAACCTTGGTGAAGGTTTGTACCTTATTCAGGTGATTAAAGAAGGAAAGTCATTCTCCAATCGTTTGATCATTAGCAGATAACATTAGTTGCGTTATCTAACCAAAAAAGGGTTGCTCATTATGAGCAGCCCTTTTTTTGGTTAAGGCGTGTCCCTTAATCTTAAAAATGGATTTCAGACTATCTGGCTGGCAGGATGGCAACTATTATATATATACGTTCGGATACCGTGACCGTTCTGCATTGATTGATTATAACTGAAGACACTTAATAAACAGATCTACCTTTCAGTAGATCCATTTGCCAATCATGACTTTTTTTTGTCTTAATATTCTTATATCTGAAGGCAAATTTTTTCAATAAGGTTAAACGTTTTTGGGAATTAATCTCTTAGCTACTATGGTGTTAGGGACTGAAAAGGTTGATTCCGGATGTTTTCGTGTCCTGAATAAAAACCCGCACAACAGATGTTGCCGGTTTTTTATTCAGGTAACAGATGAAGTCTTAATTGTTTAATGGTATAAAACCACTGGTATTGCTACGTTTTAATTCTCCGGAGATGGGGTTGAATGAAAACATTTTCACTACCCCTGACTGCTGTGGCAGGTGTTGTCTGATCCAGGCATTCATTATATAATCGAAAAGCTGGTTCCCATTCATAAATCCCACGTGTCCGGCCAGCTCATATACATCGGATAAAGAGAGGCTGTCGATGGAGCTTATGAATTTATAATCGCCTGAAATGGGTACATAACGCATACCACCGTCCACATAATCTTGCACGGTTTTACTGTTGAAAAGTATCTGCCTGTCGCTGCTTTCACTGTTCAACCGGCTAAGTTCATACCAACTATTCATATTTACGGCAGTATAATAGATAACATATACCTGATCATCGTTAAAAATGTCGGGAGCGGTTACCAGCGAATCGTAGTATTCTTCAAGTTGTAATTGAGCTACATTTACAATATAAGCAGGCGTTTCGGCCTGAATAAAACGTAAACTTGAGTCGGCAGCAAAAATTTTGACCCCTGCGGTGTGCAAAGCGGAAACCATGCCCTGGATAAAAGCATCAATGAATATTGAATCATTGGTGTACTGAAGCAGGCGGGTCTGAATAAACAGGGCTGAGTCGGCCTCACGTTCCGACAATCTGGAAAGATCCAATGAATCGGGAACCTTGTAACTTTTCTTGTAAACGATATCGGGGTTAACTAACAGCACCGTGACCGGCTCTTTGAGTGAGACAAACTGACGGGCCAGTCTGCGTTCAGGACTACATGCCGTAAAAATTCCGGACAATAGAGCTACAAAAGTAAATATCAGGATTGCCCGGAATAATGGTTTTGGTTTCATGTCATTGAGATTTATTATGCTTATTCTGTTTGTCGCGACATTAATCGCTCTCCAAAACGCCTGCCAAATGATTCGGCCTGATCTATTTCCTTTTGGTGAGGTTTAAACTTTATAAACAGGTTTTCCTCAAAAAGGTTAAGCTTGAGGTTGGCGAGGTTGCTTTCTATTTGTCTGGCTCCTTCACCGCTCCAGCCGTAAGAGCCAAAAGCTGCTGCAAGCTTACCTTTATCACGAATGGGGTTAATGAGTGCAAATACCTGATAAACGTGTAGTAATATATTCTGATTTATTACGGGAGAGCCCAGTATAATGGCCGAAGAACGGGTGAGTTCCCCATCAATTATGTTCAGACCGCTGTGCTCAAGATCAACGACGCTTACCTCTTTTACCCCCGCTTTCCGTATGCCCATGGCGATGGTCTGTGCCATTTGAGCTGTGTTGTTGTATGCGGAAATATAACCTATAAATACCCGGTTTTTTTCAGGGTAATCCAGGGCTTCACGCGCAAAGGCTTCTGACTTATCTACACAGCTTTTCCAGGTTGAACGCAATATGGGTCCATGTCCCGGGCAGATAACCTGAATATCGAGTGGCCTGATTTTTTCGATGGCTTTCAACATAAACTTGCTGAAAGGTTTCAGAATCACATCGAAATAATATTTGAATGAGTCATCATAATTATCTACAAGGTCATCAAACATTTCCTCAGTGCAATAATGCGCTCCAAAGGAATCGCAGGTGAACAGCACTTTGTCTTCAACAAGCCAGGTATATATGGAATCGGGCCAATGCAGGTTTGGGGCTGAAATGAACTGTAGGGTCTTGTTACCAAGCGAAAGGGTGTCTCCGTCTTTAACCTGCAATTGATTGAACTCAATATCGATCATATCCGACAAATAGCGCAACGCATTGCCACTGCCTACCACGGTAGCACCGGGTGCCAGTTTAAGCAGATTGATGAGGTTGCCTGAGTGATCCGGCTCGGTATGATCGAGTATGATGTATTCGATTTCTGCCGGATTGCAAACCTGCTCAATCTTTTGAATATAGGTATCCCAAAATTGAAGTTTGGTGGTTTCAATGATGGCTTTTTTTTCGGCATCAATAAAATACGAATTATAGGTAGTTCCGTATTTGGTTTCCATTACTACATCAAAGGTAACGATGTCGGTGTCGAGCACACCAATCCATTTTACATCCGGCGTTACCTCAAGAATTTTAGTGTCAGTCATAGTAATATTTATCAATGTTTAGTTTAAAAGTCAATGGTCATTTGGGTGATTTCTCCGTCCGGTCCGATTTTTTTATTTTTGGATGGCAACTCCGGCGAAGGATTGGCGACATCATCATTACTTGCATCGGAGGTGTCCTCTTCATTTTGTTCCTCTTCAATTTGTTCTTCATCGGGAGGTGTGAAGGGGAGGGGATCAATCATTTTTATTTTCTTTATAACGAGGGTAGTAAGCCTTTTACCTTTTGCCTTATGGCTTTTTACGTCAATAAACTCAGTCATATTTATCAACTCATCCTCTGTCACTTTATTGTTGGCTTCATCATCAAAAGAAACCTCTAACCGGGGAATCCAATCAGTGGAAACTACGATTAGTTTCGATCCCTCTTCCTCCCCGATAAAGGAGGTTTTTTTATCCGTTTGCTCTATCTGGAAGCGCTTAAGATAGTAGAAATCCTTTTCCGCGTTATAATATACGGCAGAAACGGGTTTGCGCTCATCGAACTTTTCAATAATGAGGAGGTCTTCATCAAAGTGATTGGTCAGGTCGTAACTGAACAGTCGATAGTTTCCCGATTGCATGAGGGCCAGGATTTTATCATCACCTGAAAAGGCGCCCAGCAATCGGCCCCTACCTTCGGTGTTTAATCTTTTTACCGAATCGTCGAACCAGATATCCAGGGCACCTAAGGTGGAAAAGCCGGCTTCAGCCTGTGTGATTTTCTTTACCGCGTATTTTGTGAGGATGTTTCCCTGAGAATTCCGGCCTTTGATAGCCAGTTCTCCAAAATCGAAGTCGAAGACTGCTTTTTTTAGTTTGGGTCGGGGCTTGAGGTTAACACGAATAACTTCAGACTCTCCATTTGGATTGGAGGTGAAATAGAGTACCTTCGAATTCGGCTTGCCCCGGGTAAGATCATATTCCTTGTCGCGGGTGATGCCCAATACGGCAAATCGTTTACAATAGGTATTACCCGCCTTACCATCCTGATAAACAAGATTGTAAATGGTCCGGTCATCATTTTTGCGGAATATATCAATGTGGATTACTTTTTCACCCACAAAAACCTTTTCGGCCACCCGGGTTACCAGAAAGGTTCCATCTTCTCTGAAGACAATAATATCGTCAATGTCAGAACAGTCACATACGAATTCATCCTTTTTCAGCCCGGTGCCTGCAAAACCTTCTGCCCGGTTTACATAGAGCTTCTGATTGGTAGCAGCCACCATAACGGCCTCAATGGTGTCGAAGTTGCGTAATTCGGTGCGTCGGTCACGGCCTTCACCGTATTTACGCCTGATATTCTTAAAGTATTCAATGGCATATTCTACAAGGTTGGCCAGGTAATGTTCTACCCTGGCTTTTTCATCAGTAAGGTTTCTGATGGTTTCATCTGCCTTAAACGTATTGAATTTTGAGATACGCTTAATTTTGATTTCCGTTAAACGTAAGATATCATCCCGGATTATGCTGCGGTAAAAAGAAGGTTTGTAAGGCTCTAGCTCTTTGTCAATGGTTTCAATTACGGATTCCCAGGTGGTACATTCTTCAATTTGCCGGTAGATGCGGTTTTCAATAAAAATTTTCTCAAGAGAGGCATACAGCAGGTTCTCCATCAATTCCTGCCGCCTGATATTTAATTCAGCTTCCAGGAGTCTGAGCGTATTTTGGGTGGAATCGCGCAGGATTTCTTCCACGCTGATAAAATGTGGTTTTCCTTCGCGGATTACGCAGTTGTTGGGTGAAATGGAGACTTCACATCCCGTAAAAGCATACAGGGCATCAATGGTGGTGTCGGGAGAAACGCCGGGCATCAGGTGGATAAGGATTTCCACATCCCTGGCGGTATTGTCATCTATTTTTCTGATCTTGATTTTGCCTTTTTCGTTGGCGGAAACAATGGTATCAATCAGGCTTTCGGTGGTTGTGCCGAAAGGTAGTTCGCTGATAAGCAGTGTTTTCTTATCTACCTGGCTAATTTTGGCCCTTAAGCGTACTTTGCCACCCCTTAAGCCGCCATTGTAGCGTGAAGCATCGGCCAGTCCTCCCGTAGGAAAATCAGGGTAAAGTTCAATTTCCCTGCCCTGAAGTATTTTGATGGAGGCATCAATTAACTCATTAAAATTGTGAGGGAGAATTTTTGACGCCAGTCCAACTGCAATACCTTCCACGCCCTGTGCCAACAAGAGTGGAAATTTAACCGGCAGGGTTACCGGTTCTTTGTTGCGGCCATCATAAGAGAGTTTCCAGGGTGTAATTTTCGGACTGAAAACCACTTCAAGTGCGAATTTGCTTAAGCGTGCCTCAATATAACGCGCAGCAGCAGCACTGTCGCCGGTATGTATGTTACCCCAGTTCCCCTGGGTGTCAATAAGCAGGTCTTTTTGACCGAGTTGAACCAACGCATCCCCTATGGAAGCATCGCCGTGGGGATGATATTTCATGGTGTGTCCTATGATGTTGGCTACTTTGTTATATCTGCCATCATCCAACTCATTCATCGCATGCATGATGCGGCGGTGAACAGGCTTAAAACCATCCATGATTTCCGGAACAGCCCGCTCAAGGATTACGTAAGAGGCATAATCAAGAAACCAGTTCTCGAACATACCCGATAACTGAACGGCTTGATGCAACTCACTTTCTCCGCCTTCGGGCAGTACTTCTGGGTACTCTTCAGGCAATTGGTCTTCAGGTGGGGGATTTGTATTTTCTTCCATATTTGAATGCGTAATATTTTTTTAAGCTCAGTTAGATCGGGCAGTTTTAAAGTTGCGTTTAAAAAGGCGCAACAACAGTTGTTCAATGGCAAGAAAAATCAGTGCCAGCAAAATGAACCATTTCCATAGGTGTTTACCAAGGCTTTGATCTGCAATGGTTTGTGCAATGCCTTTTTTGCCCGGATTCATGATCTGGAATTGACTGCGTGAGCCAATGATATTTTCAAGTTTGTCGGGAGTAGCAATGGTGAGGTCCGATTCAGCGGGGGGGTAATTGAAAGCAAGGGTTGCTACCTTTGTTTTGTCGTCCATAACATCATAAAAACCTGCCTTGTTTACCTGATTATTAATAAACAGCAGGCTCTTGCCATTAACGATTTTTAGTTGGGGTATAAATTCAGCACCTCCTGATTCCCCTGTTATCGTGAAAACTTCCGAATTTTTGGGCCGGATACTTCCAATATTCACAGCTTCGGTATTGCCGGTATAATGCATAAGTGGCAACATCTCTTCACTTTGAAAGGCAATATTGAGCATGGCCGGTACAAAGATGGCGTGCCGGGGCCAGTTGCCTGCCTTTTCAGAGAGGGCAACCGCACTCAGATACACTTTCCCTAAACCGGAATTGGAGATGGTGAGCAACGAATGCCCGTTTTCGAGGGTAATCAGGCTTTCCGTTCCTATGCCATCCGAGAGAATAAACCGTTTGTTGATTACGGGCAAATCCACATTATCATTGCTCAGGCTGCCCTGATCAAATACCTCTGAAAAGACAGGATGCCTGGTGTTGATGCTCCTGACGTTGGTACGGGCTGAGTCGGTTTCACCATAACCGTTAATATTCAAGGCATTGGTAAGTGTATTCAGTGTTTCGGGCAGGGCATTTAATGCAGGAAATACGAGTAAACTGCCGCCATTTTCCACAAATCGGCCAAACTCGCTGATGGCTCCTGTGGTAAGCGAGCTCAGGTCGTTGAGCACGATTAACCGATAATTGTTCAGGGTGGAATAATCGAGCTGCCGTATGGATGCGTTGGAAAGCGTTATCACTGAGTCGAGTGAAAATACCCCATTCAGATAGGCATTGGGCTCACTGAAGTTTATTACCAGCGTGGGAATACTTTCCGACACTTTAAAAGCGAAATAATAGTTGTCGTCGAAGGTAATCGGATAGTCGCTTATTTCAGCCCGACCCTTAAAAATTCCCGCAGAGTCACTTCTGAAGGACAGGGTAGTGGTAGCGGAACCTGAGGCGGAAATATCAATGGCTGCAACTGATCGTTGTGTATTATTGATCCAGAGCTTAAGCGGGATTTTTTCAAGATCTGCTGAACCCCAGTTTCGAGTGCGTATATTCAGGTTCGCTGATTGTCCTCTGCGAAGCAAAGGGTTCTCAAACCACAATGAATCAATGGCCAGATTCTCGCCCTTCTTTGCGACTACCGGAACCAGATAAACCGGATAGGCAGAGGAGTCCGGAAGCTGTTGCAGGAGAGTGCTTTGCTGGAAGTCTGAAATAATATAAGCAGATTTTGCGTGGGTTGACTGAGCGCGAAGCAATTCGTTTTGCCGCAGAACAATCTGATCCAGGTTGCGATAAGCTGCCGATGTTTCTATTCCCCTGAGCATCTCAGTAAATTCATCCCGGGAAAAGAAGCGTTGAAAACGGCCATCAAAATCATTCGTAAGCAATTGAAATCTGTCATCGGGGGCATAGGCCGAAGCAATGCCTGCTGCCAATAGTTTGGCCTCATCCAGTAATCTGCCATTGGAGCCGGGTGACTCCATGCTAAAGGAGTTGTCGACAAATACACTTACCGATTGAACGCCCTGTAAATGTGCACCCGAAGGAGCCGGAATGTAAGGTTGGGCAAAAGCAATGACCAGACTGCTTATGGCAAGTATGCGTGCAGCAAGTACCAGTAAGTGCAGCAGTTTCGACTGCTTTCTGGTACGCCTTTCCAACTGTTGCAGAAATTTTACGTTGCTGAAATAGACCTTTCGGTACTTGCGGAAGTTGAATAGATGTATAGCTACAGGAATGGCTATGGCCAACAATCCAAATAAAACGAAAGGATGAATGAGTTGCATAATTGCTTTAGGGCAGGGCAGTTTGTAATGGACTGCAAATTTAATAAAACAAACGGATCAAAGCCACTAAAAGGGAAGGACAAAGCACAAAAAAACCTGCCCATAGGGCAGGTCGGGGGTAGATTTTAGCAAGTAATGCTAGCTGAAAACGAGTAAAGATTCGTTATACTCATAGGCTATACCATTCAGTTGAGTAGATTCCTTTTGAGCCAGGCTCATAAAAATATCATGTGATTCCTGGTCTGGTGATTGGCTGGCAAGTTCAGTAAAGAGAGTTCTGGCCAGTTGAGACCTGCGCATTGCCATGATTAAGGTTTGCAGATAATTAAGGTTGCTACTGCCATGACATTGAGCTTTTTCAATACGCTCATCTGACAATGAGGTGCTGAAAGCCTGGCTTATAAAAGCTGGATATTCTCTCAATACTACACTTAGCTTTGCTATTTGTGCATATTCATTGCGCGAATATCCCGCAAATTGTCTGCGAATGATTCCGTTGCGTGCCCTATTTGAAAAATGATTAAAAAATTCTGCACATTCAGTGGCTGAGTTGATGGCAAAATTTATAGCTTGCTCAACTGTGGTAAAGGTTTTCATAATTATCACTTTTTGTTATTGTATTGGGCTGTTTTGTAAATTAATGGCAATATTCGCCGGAAGTAACTCTGATTTCCATCATTTTTCTAATTATTTCAAAAAAAAGGCAGTACTCTATAAGATTGCCGGCTTTGTTATTATACCATCTTCTGGAATTGGTTCATACAAAGCAAAAACCCCGCTTAAGGGCGGGGTTTTGCATATAAAAGGATATATTTCGGTTACACTACACCCTGGTCGAGCATAGCACCGGCAACCTTAAGGAAACCGGCAATGTTGGCACCTTTTACGTAGTTAATGTATCCATCTTTCTGTTTACCATGAGTAACACACTGTTCGTGGATGTTTTTCATAATCTGATGCAGACGCATGTCAACCTCTTCGGCCGTCCAGCTCAACTTCATGGTATTCTGGGTCATTTCGAGCCCTGAGGTGGAAACACCACCGGCATTTACTGCCTTACCGGGTGCAAAAATAGTTTTGTTTCCCAAAAATGCATTGATAGCTTCAGGAGTACAAGGCATATTGGCTACTTCAGCTACTATGGTTACACCATTTTTGATGAGGTTATTGGCATCTTCCAGGTGGAGTTCGTTCTGGGTAGCACAAGGCATGGCAACATCGCACTTAACTTCCCATGGGCGTTTGCCCTGGTAAAATTTAGCACCGGGGAATTTGTCGGCATAAGGCTTAACGATATCCTGGTTCGAAGCACGAAGCTCAAGCATAAAGTCAATCTTTTCGCCTGTAATTCCGGCAGGATCGTGGATATAACCATCAGGTCCTGAAATGGTAAGTACTTTACCACCCAGTTCGGCAATTTTAGATACAGCGCCCCAGGCAACGTTACCGAAACCGCTCACACAGAAGGTTTTGCCAGCAACTTCCGTATTAATGGCCTTTAGCATCTCCTGTACAAAATAAACGGCGCCAAAGCCGGTAGCTTCAGGACGGAGAATACTTCCACCCCAGTTTCTTCCTTTTCCGGTTAAAACGCCGGTATGCTCACCAACCAGTTTCTTGTACATTCCGAACATGTAACCAATTTCGCGTCCACCTACGCCGATATCACCAGCAGGTACGTCGGTCTCGGGACCAATAATCTTCCACAATTCGAGCATGAAAGATTGGCAAAAACGCATGATTTCACCATTTGATTTACCCTTGGCATTGAAATCACTTCCACCTTTACCGCCGCCCATAGGCAGGGTAGTGAGGCTGTTTTTGAAAATCTGCTCAAAGCCCAGGAATTTAAGAATGCTCAGGTTTACACTTGGGTGGAAACGTAAGCCTCCTTTATAAGGACCAATGGCGTTGTTAAATTGTATACGGTAGCCAAGGTTTACATGAACCTTATTGCTGTCATCAACCCAGGGTACCCTGAAGGTTAAAATTCTGTCGGGCTCAACAAGGCGTTCAACAATGGCTGCCGATTCAAACTGTGGATTCTGGTTGTAAATTTCCTCTACGGATTCCAGAACTTCGCGTACTGCTTGCAAGTACTCAACTTCTCCCGGGTGCTTTTGCTCCAGGTCGGTCATGATTTTTTCCAAATTCATCTTGTAGATGTTAAGGTAATTATTTGATTATTTAAAAACGTATTGTGGCTAATTAGTGGTACAAATTTATGCTATAAAAAACGAGATTTCCAAATTAAAGCCCTACTTTATTTTTTTAATCCAAAATGTTTCCTCTGGAAGTGTAAATCATTGATATAAAATAATGTATAATTTCACCTGAGCGTTAGCTTATTTTAAATGGGCAAGCTGCTCAAACGCAACAAAAATAAATGTGTCCGTGTGTCATGAAGTCCTAATGGTTTACCACTTTTTCTATACGATCATCTGTGAAATGTGTTTCCTTTTTCAGCACACCCGCATTGCTGAATTGTTTTTCAATACCATTGCGCATGTTATTTTCATATGGCGTTTCTACCCATACACTCCCGTCGGGGTGAAATGCTTTTTGAAAACCGTCGCCATGCTTGAAATTGCCTTCTCCAATGGTCAGGCCGAATTCATTAAAGTAGGTCCAATTTCCATCAAACATCCCTTTAGCATAATTGCCTTTAATCATAATATTGCCATTGGGATGATATTTAATATAAGGACCATCTAAAGTGTCGTTCACATAATTTTTTTCATCAATCAGCTTGCCCTCCTGATCCCAGTTAAGTGACCTCCCTGATTTGAGACCGTTATCGAAGTTTTCCATCGATTCTTTTTTACCATTAAAGTACCAGCGACTGATTTCACCCTGTTCTTTCCCGTTCTTATAGTTGATTTCCATCTCTTTTTTGCCATTTTGATAATACCAGATACTGCTTCCTTCCGGCGTTTTGCCTTTAAAGTGCTGCACCGATTTAAGCGTACCATCGGTATAATATTCTTTTTTTTCACGTGTGCACGAAAATAACGTCAGCGACATGAAAAGTAGCACTGTATAAAAGCTGGCGGATTTAATGTTTGGCATTTTAGTCATTGTTGTTGGCGTTCAGGATAGCGTTTTTCCAGACAAAGTGCGCGCAAAAAGATATGTTCGCGTCCGGGATTCCAAAGATAGACCTTAACTATATGCCCAGTCAGGGTTTCAGCAGGTAAATTAATGGTAAGCAGCACTTTGCTCCATTCATCCTCTTTTACAAAATAGCTGAGTTTTGAAGCTGTCCAGAAAATAGTTTCATTTTGGGGATTATGCACTGAAAAAGTCAATACAGCACGGGAATCTGTTGTAACAGAATGAACTACCGCACTCACGCGTAATTTCACAGATTCATCTGTGTCTCCTCCGGTTAGTGTTCCTTCAAATCCGGGATAGTATTCTAAAAAATCCGGACTTGCAGTGTCATTTAAATATTCAGGAAAGGTGGATTCCTGAAAGAATAAGGTGTCAGATAGTTGTTGCCTGCATTTTTCCTCATATTTCGAATAGAGTACGACTTTAGTCATACCGCTGAAATCAGCTTTTTGTTCAATACAGGGAAACCTTGCCAGAATCATATCATTGATTTCGGCGGGAGTTGGCTTCAGCCAGGCATACATGAAATAAGGCGTGTTGCTATTGTTTAGCCAGGTGCTTAGATTTTGTATGTCTGCTTTGTCACGGCTATCTGATTGTACGAAAGTAGTGCTGTCTGCCCGGAGATAAAAATTGAGGTACCAGGGATTGTTGATGTTCATGGCCCTTGTAATGTTAGCTTCTCCATATTTTTCATTCCACACTTTCACTTTTTCGGCTATTCCCCGGAATTCACCAAAATGCTGCGCACTGTAGTAGTTATTGATAAAGATGGCTTGAAAAATACCCCCTGCAATAAGCACTGGTAATAAGAGGTTAAACACTTTCTTCGGTATCCCATGACTCCACGAAAAGAGGAAGGCAAACAGAAATGGAGCTGAAAAAAGCAATATGCTGTGTTGTAATACCGGATTGATAAACAGACTATAGAAAAAGCCAATTACCAGCGGAGCTCCGAAGAAAATGACGGCAATAATTCTGAACCGGTGACTACCTTTATAAGGTTTGTAAAACTTCCACTGAGCAGCTCCTGTCAGCAGTATCAGTACCGCAACTGTCCAGGAATGGTTAAATAACAGGGAGAAGTGCTCAAGTGGCCAGTCCCAGGCTGGTTTTCCCAGCCATTCGCCCACTCCGCCAATGCTCATCTGTGCATAAGTGATGGGCAGGTGGGGTAAATAGAGGAGGGCGGCGACAAATCCGGCTGCTAAATATAATTTAAGATGGGTGTGTCTGAGCATGAAAAAACCGGCTACACCAACCATAAATGCAAACAGCCCGCTAAAATGATGGTTATACAGGCAGGCTGCGGCACTCAGGGCGAAACCCAGGGCATAGTCATAACGTGGCTTGTCCTTTTGCAAAAAAAGCGTCCAGAAATATACGGTAAGCATACTGAGCAAAAGCCCGGAACCATAGGGGCGTGCAATCTGGCTAAAAATCAGGGACAATTCCGTAAAGGTGAGCAATGCTGCGGTAAACAAACCGGCTTTCCGGCCAAACCAGCGGGAAAAGGTAAGGATGGAAAGCCAGATGGCCAGGGTGCCTGCAATGGCAAAGGGCAGCCTTACCACCCATTCGTCCATGCCGAAAAGTTTCACCCAATAGTAAAGGAAAACCTGCACACCGGCCGGGTGAAAATCTACCAGTACACCTTTGTTTATTAAATCGTTGAATGAGGTGAAAACGGTTCGGGAGAGTGCGCTCAGTTCATCGTTTGAATAGGAGAAATTCAAATGATACAACCGCATGGCTAAAGCCAGAAAAAGGATAATACCCGTCCAAAGGTAATAATGGCGGTTGCTGAGGTGGTAACTCGTATCAATATCCTGTTTCATGTCCTAAACCAGATTGCTAGTTTGACGGAGTGGCTTGCAGCCGCTGCTTAACTACTTCAAATAAGACGATGCCTGCAGCCACGGATACATTGAGCGATCCTATACTGCCGGTAACCGGTATTTTTACTACATCATCACAGCGTTGAAGATACTCGCCGGAAACCCCGGTTTCTTCAGAACCAACAATGATGGCGAGCGGGCCAAGCAGATTGGCATCGTAATAGTTGTTTGAAGCATGTTCTGAGGCCGCAACGATGGTTAGTCCGCTGTTTTTCAGATATTCAATGGTGGTTTTCAGGTTGAGGCTGCGATGTACCGGCAGACTGGCCAGTGCACCGGCGGAGGTTTTAACGGCATCGCCACTGATTGGAGCGCTGCCTTTTTCGGGCACGATGAGTCCGTGTACCCCGGCACAGGCGGCTGAACGCGCAATGGCTCCCAGATTCCTGACGTCAGTTACCCGATCCAGGATCAGGAACAGGGGAGTTTCGCCCTGTTCAAATACTGACATCAGTAAATTTTCGATGGGCTGAAAACTCACCGGTGAAACAAAACAAACCACTCCCTGATGATTGCTCTTCACCAGGCGGTTGAGCTTTTCTGCAGGAACATATTGATAAGGTACGGCGTGCTCTCTAATCACACGGCGCAGCTCAGGCAACATTTCCCCCCTGAGGCCCTGTTGCAGAAATAACCGGTCAATTTCTTTGCCTGATTTTATTATTTCAATAACCGGATGAATGCCGTAAACCAGATTTTCGTCTTTCATGAATGATTGCGTGTATGAATGATTTGCAAATATAAGCCATTCAAATATCAGCAAAGGTTAAATTTTACTTTTGAATCCAGCAACAGAATGGTTATTTTTGCTGAAATCATTTACCCATCGATTTGGCGCGTTACAAGAATCGCGTTAAGTAAGCGTTTCTGAGCCGGATTTTTTATTTTTTAAAGTTGTAATACATTATTTTTATGTGTGCCAAAGGTAACTTTCATGTTTACAAATCATCGGCCGGATCGGGGAAGACCCATACACTGACTATGGTTTATTTGAGTATAGTCTTGAAGCGTCCCACCGATTTCAGACAGATCCTGGCCATTACTTTTACCAATAAGGCAGCCAATGAGATAAAGCAGCGCATTTTAGATACCCTTAAGTTTTTGGTTTCTGCCGATGTGGCTGCTTTGTCAGGTTATGATAAAGAAAAACTTGACCAATTGTGTGAAAGAACAGGACTGGAACCGACGCCGTTACAGGAAAATGCACGCCAGGCCCTGGGATTGATCCTTCACCATTATCACGACTTTGCTGTTTCCACCATCGATAGCTTTGTACACCGGATTATTCGCACCTTTGCCTTTGATCTTAAACTCATGAGCAATTTTGAGGTGGAAATGGATACCGATATGTTGCTCAGCCTCACCGTAGGTCAGCTATTGGCAGATGCCGGTTATGATTCCGGTTTAACGGGGATTCTGGTAAATTACATTGAAGATCAGGCGGACAATGATGAAAACTGGCAAATTGATACGTTGCTGACCAATTTTGCAAAGAATCTTTTTAATGAATCGGCCGCTGACTATATTAACCGTATTGGTGTTTATACTCCGGAACGCATTAAAGATCTGCAAAATAATATTTCGGCATACATCCGGAATTTTTATGAGGAATTAGAGGCTTTGGGCAGTCAGGCTATTTCACTCATTACCAGCCATCATATTTCACCTGATGTCTTTTACCAGAAGGACAGTGGAATCTATGGTTATTTTAATGACCCGAAAAAGCGTGTTGAGAAAGGGGGCCCCAATAAGTATGTAACAGAAACTGTTGAAAACGACAAATGGACGGCGGCGAATAACAAGTTAATTCAGGATGAAGAAGCCCTGATGGAAATAAAGGATGATTTATTGTCAATATACCTCAGGATGCAACATCTGACAGATGAGAAGTTTCCTCGGGTTGCATTATATGGTATCATCCGGAACAATCTGTATCCCATGGCGGTATTAAACGCGCTTTCCGAAAGGTTGCGCATCGTGCTTAAAGAAAGAAATGTAGTTCCCATTGCCGCGTTTAACAAGATAATTTCTGAAATTGTAATGAATGAGCCCGTGCCTTTTATTTACGAAAGGACAGGGGAGAAGTTCAGACATTTCCTGGTGGATGAGTTTCAGGATACCTCGGTGATGCAATGGCAGAATCTGCTGCCTCTGCTGGATAATGCGCTTTCAATGGGGCACCTGAATATGATAGTTGGTGACGGAAAGCAGGCCATTTATCGCTGGCGCAACGGTGATGCCGATCAGTTTGTAAACCTGCCCCAGGTGAATAATCCAACCGGAAATTTAGTTATTGCGCAGCGATCAGCTTCGCTCACAAGGGAGTTTTTCCAGGATAAGCTTATTAAAAACTGGCGTTCTCGCAAGGAAATAGTGGATTTTAACAACCGGTTCTTTGGTTTTGCCGCCAAATGGTTCCTGGATGAAAAAAGTGTTTATTATGATGACGTAAATCAGGAAGCTGACCCGGCAAAAACCGGCGGACTGATCCGGATTCAACTTTACACCGGGGCCCAGGATGATTATGAAGAAACCATGTGTGAGCAGGTGCTTGAATGTGTGAATGAGAACGTCAGGGCAGGATATCAGCCTGGCGATATTTGCATTCTCGTTCGCACTAACGTTGCGGGTCAGTTGATGGCTTCCCATCTGACCGAAGCAGGAATTAAAGTGGTCTCTTCCGATTCACTGCTGCTAAGTAACTCTGCTGAAGTTCAGTTCCTTATTTCATGGTTCAGGTTATTGCTTAATCCCCAGGATATTGTTTCGGCAGCCCACATTGTGGAATATCTTTATTCCCGTGGATATTTCGGCGAGTCCGACCGCCATATGCTGCTTCAGCAAGCCCTGAATTCGACTTTATTTTACAAATTGCTTCAGGTCAATGGCTTTCAGCTTAATTTGCGTGAACTGGAGGCACAGGCTCTGTTTGATCAAACCCAAACTCTTGTGCGCATTTTTGGCCTGAATGGGGTGGCGCCATTGTATGTGCAGTTTTTCCTGGATCAGGTACTTGCCATCACTTTACGTAACGATCAGGGTATAACAGGGTTTCTTGAGTATTGGGAGCAGAATAAAACCAGCCTCTCGGTGGTGCTTCCCGCCAGTGCGGATGCAGTTCAGGTTATGACCATCCATAAAGCCAAAGGGCTGGAGTTTCCAGTGGTTATTGCAGCATTTGTGGATTACTCGGTGATTTCAGGCAGAGATTATACCTGGGTTTCACTTGAAGATGATCCCCTGATACCTGAGGTTAAGGTTGCCATGTTGAAACTCACCCAAAAAGTGTTGCGCACCCCTTTTGCCGCACTTTACCTGGAAGAAAAGGCAAAGGCTCAACTGGATCTGCTCAATATGCTTTATGTAACGCTCACCAGACCTTCAGAACGCTTATTTGTATTTACCGGCAAGCTGGCGGAAAAAGATTCAAAATCGGAAACCAAAACCATTACTGATCTTTTTGCGGCCTTTTATCAGGAAAATAACCACGATCCTCAGTCAAATCCTTTAATGGAGATGGGGGAGGGCTCCTATATCCGCGGACGTGGGTGGAGAATAAATGAGGAATTGCTCCCTGAGTTTATCTCCAATGCCTGGCAGCATCGCTTAGTAATTGCTTCCCGTGCCCCGGATCACTGGCGGGTAACCGCCCCTGAGGACATTCAGGCAGAAGGGTTGATGATGCATGAAGCGCTGAAGACCATTTCGATGACCGAAGATGTAAAATCTGCTGTTGACCGGTTGTTGGGTGAGGGATCCATCACACCGGAACAAGCTGCCAGTATCGAAAAGCACTTGCAGGCACTGTTAAATCACGAAGTGGCACGGATGTTTTTTGAGCCCGGAATTCAGGGGATTAATGAAGCAGAAATATTAACCAAAGGAGGGAAAAGTTATCGCCCTGACCGCGTTGTATTCCGGCCTGACCATACGGATGTAATTGATTATAAAACCGGTGCCGGACAGCAATCGCATCACGATCAGGTGCTTCAGTATGCACGTTTGCTCACTGCTATGGGATATCCGCAGGTGAAAGCCTGGCTTATTTATCTGGGTGATGAAATAAAAGTTACTGCAGCCTGAAAAAAAAATGGGTAATTTTGGCGCATGATTCCTACCATTGATGCCGGCACGCTTTTCAATCTCCGAACCACCCACCTGTTGATTGA
>Ga0265295_1001846_pt1 | contig 35946 bp, 30 predicted proteins | sample Munlansysbiofilm_FD_192503 | JGI IMG/M metagenome (GOLD analysis project Ga0265295, IMG submission 192503) | Leachate microbial communities from a municipal landfill in Southern Ontario, Canada - Methane capture system biofilm | ecosystem: Engineered > Solid waste > Landfill > Unclassified ... | reverse complement strand
ACCCATAAAAAAGCTCCGTATAATCGTGTTTTTGTCGACCTAATTATACTTAAAAGTGCCTATTTATGGGCTTTATTAGATTGATTTTAGTTGGTGTTTTTACTGGAATCTATGTGCGAAAGTTGAGTCAATAAATCCAGTATGGAAAGATTTGTATGATGAAATAGTTTGATAGACTGCCGCGTTGCTATCGCTCCTCGCAGTGACGGTGGACGTCATTGCGAGCAAAGTTCTCTCGTCATTGCGAACGAAGCTTTCGTCATTGCGAACGGAGTGAAGCAATCTCCCTTCTCGTCATTGCGAGCAAAGCGAAGCAATCTCCCTCTTCGTCATTGCGAGCAAAGCGAAGCAATCTCAAAAGCACAAAGACTGCCGCGTCGCTATCGCTCCTCGCAGTGACGGCGGACGTCATTGCAAGCAAAGTTCTCTCGTCATTGCGAGCAAAGCGAAGCAATCTCCCTTCTCGTCATTGCGAGCAAAGCGAAGCAATCTCCCTCTTCGTCATTGCGAGCAAAGCGAAGCAATCTCAAAAGCACAAAGACTGCCGCGTCGCTATCGCTCCTCGCAGTGACGGCGGACGTCATTGCAAGCAAAGTTCTCTCGTCATTGCGAGCAAAGCGAAGCAATCTCAAAAGCACAAAGACTGCCGCGTCGCTATCGCTCCTCGCAGTGACGGCGGACGTCATTGCAAGCAAAGTTCTCTCGTCATTGCGAGCAAAGCGAAGCAATCTCAAAAGCACAAAGACTGCCGCGTCGCTATCGCTCCTCGCAGTGACGGTCGACGTCATTGCGAACGAAGCTTCTTTGTCATTGCGAGCAAAGCGAAGCAATCTCCCTCTTTGTCATTGCGAGCAAAGCGAAGCAATCTCCCTCTTCGTCATTGCGAGCAAAGCGAAGCAATCTCCCTTCTCGTCATTGCGAGCAAAGCGAAGCAATCTATAATACATCTACTTCAAAAAAACAATTTTAATTTTAAATACAACTCTTCTTAGCTAAAATTCTCACCTTAAATATTGAAAAAACGGAATAGCCTTGTATTTGAAAAAATTATTTCTTATTATATGGAACGAAAAAAATACCACTCCTTTTCGAATCATTCAAAAATCTTATGCTCGTTATAAAAAACACGGTATTCAGGGGATGTTCGAGAGACTCGATAAAGAATACTACGCACTTTACCCAAATCACACCCGAAAAAAAGTAGACCAAACAAAACTGTACAGACAATGGATTTTACAAAACGAAACGGATGTTTTTGTGACCGAACATCTTGAGTACACACCTTTGGTTAGCATCATCACCCCTACTTACAATACAGACCCGAAATTTCTTAAAAAAATGTTCGACTCGGTATTGACCCAAACATACAGCCATTGGGAACTATGTATAGCAGACGACGCTTCTACCGACAAAAACACCCTTAATCTCATTCATGAGTATGAGAGTGCACATGCCAACATTAAAGTGGTGTACAGAAAGACAAACGGACATATCAGTGAAGCGAGTAACAGCGCACTTGCACTTGCTACGGGAAAATATATTGCTTTTTTAGATCATGACGACACTTTAGCACCGAATGCATTGTATGAGATGGTCAAAAAGCTAAACGTTAACCCGAAACTCAAACTCATCTACTCTGATGAAGACAAGATAGACGAAAACGACAACCGTATCAACCCCCACTTCAAATCGGGGTGGAATCCCGATATGTTCTTTTCTCAAAATTACATTTGTCACCTTACGTTCATCAAAAAAGAGGTGGTCGATGCCGTGGGAGGGTTTAGAAAAGGGTACGAAGGAAGCCAAGACTATGACCTCCTTTTGCGGGCACTTAACCACATGAGTTACGATGAGATCGACCGTGTAGAAAAAGTGCTTTATCATTGGAGAGCCATCAAAGGCTCTACGGCGTACGGTACAGGGGAAAAAAGCTACGCACACGAGGCAGGGCTTAGGGCACTTCAAGACTATTTTGCAAACAAAAACCCTTTAGTAAACGTTGGAGAGGGGCTACTGCCGAATACCTACAAAGTAAGCTACCCCATTACGACGCCCCCGCCACTTGCTAGTATCGTCATTCCCACGCGGGACGGTTACGACATTCTTACAAAATGTGTCGACAGCATCCGAGCTAAAACGCTCTACCAAAATTACGAGATTATCGTAGTCGACAATGAAACCGCATGCCATAAAACATTAGAATATTTTGAGAAAATAAAAAGCTATCAAAACGTAACCGTTTTAGAGTACCATGCGCCTTTTAACTACTCCGCCATAAACAACTACGCCGTAGCACATGCCAAGGGTGAGGTAGTAGTTCTTATGAACAACGACGTAGAGGTCATCAGCCAAGGCTGGCTCACCGAGATGATGCAACATGCCATGAGAGAAGAGATAGGTGCCGTAGGAGCGAAACTTTACTATGACAACGATACCATTCAGCATGCAGGTGTAGTTTTGGGGATCGGGGGCGTAGCGGGGCATAGCCATAAGTATTTTCCTAAAAATGTTCACGGCTATTTTAGCCGCATGAAAATCATTCAAAACTACTCCGCAGTAACCGCAGCATGTTTGGCAGTTCGCAAAAAGCTATACGAAGAGGTAGGCGGACTCGAAGAAGAACATCTCAAAGTCGCTTTTAACGATGTGGATTTTTGTTTGAAGCTTCTTGAGAAGGGGTACCGCAATCTCTGGACACCGTATGTGGAGCTTTACCATCATGAGTCTATAAGCCGCGGAAGTGATGAAAGTGAAGAGAAAAGAGAACGTTTTATGAGTGAAGTGACATACATGAAAAACAAATGGAAAAGCAAACTTGAAGTTGATGGACTTTACAATCGTAATCTCACAAACAAACATGAAAATTTCGGATTAAACTTAGATATATGAAAAAAATTATAAGTTATTTTAGAGCTGCACCAAAACGAATGAGTGAAAGCTTGCCGGCAAAAAAGTATGATATCGTTTTACATATAGGTGCACCAAAAACGGGTAGCTCGGCTATTCAAAAATTTCTGCTAGAAAATAAAAAACATTTAGCCGATAGCGGATTTTATTATCCGGAGCATGGCTTGGATGCAAACGGCATATCGGGTGGACATTCAGGGCTTGGGCTAAGTCTCATCAACGGTGAAACTCAAAAATCAAAAGAGATATTGGAAAGCTACATTGCAGATGCAAAAAACAACAATATGACGCTGTTGCTTTCTGCGGAGTCGTTTTTTAACTACCATGACAAACTAGCTAAATTAATAGAAGGCTATCGATGTAAGGTTATAGCCTTTTTTAGGGATCCTCTCGAATCGTTGTTTTCAAGCTACAACCAAAGTATAAAACGCCATTTTAATACTACGCACATTGCTCAGGTGTGTAAAAGTGTTTTGCTAAATAAGTCTTATGCGAACAGTCATGTATATGCGCAATGGATCGATTCTTTTGGCAAGAGTAACGTGACTATTTTAGAGTATAACAAGCAGTACTTTACCAAACACCCTATACAAGAGGTTTTTCTTCTCAATATAGGACTAGACACAAAAATAATCAACAAAATAAAACCAAAAAATCTGGAACAAATCAACAAAAGCTACTCGCTCGCAGAGTTAGAGTTTAAAAGAGTTTTAAATCATGTGCTAGACAAAGACAACAAGAAAGAAAATTTTGAAATAGATTGGCAATTACAAAAAATTTCCGACAAAAGAGAAGAGACTCGTACATTAATAGACGAGCTTTCATCGGACTTGTATGATAGTTTATACAAAAAACTTGATGAGGATAGAAGTAAACTTATAGAATACGGCATGCTTTGTTTGCAAAAACCTCAAAACAATGAAACAGCACACCGACAGAACAAATACTTATATAAAAATAAAATAAACGATATTTTGAAGATTGTGGAATATTTTAAAAATGAACAAGCCGATCTCTACGACTACATGCGCTTAAAGATACCGGAATATATGCAAAATAAAATCAACATCTCGTGCGATGTGCTAAATCTGGCTGAATGGTTTGATATAGATATAGAGATGCTTTCTGGCCGTGCAGAAACATGGTTTTCGCAAGCACAGCTAACCAATATGGCAGCGGGGCAGTACAAAGAAGCGGACTTTTTACGGGATATTGCAACACTTCTTTTACATAGGGGTGATGTGGGCAATGCCGATAAAATCGTATCAAAAGCTCTGGAACTTAGACCGAACGGGCCGGGGATAATTAAGTTAAAAGAGACTATATTAAAATCGAAGGTGACGAATGCTAAACATTGATACAATAAATTTACTTGTTAGTTGTCCAAATATAGATGGCGGCTTTGTCCAAATAAAAAAAGGTAAATCTCATAAAATAGACACATCTGGTACTACGGGCTTATGTTACTTTAATAACAAACTTATTAGGTCAATCCAGAACGCTGATTTTGCAGAATTCCTTGTTTACAATGATGACAACTCTTACATCTCTATTATCCATAGAGAGTTAAGAGACATCCATGATCTACTTGTCTTTAACGATTTGCTTTATGTAGTTTCCACAGGAACAAATGAAGTCGTCGCGCTTGATGCATCTTACAAGATCCAAAAACGCTACAAATTTGACGGCGAAGGCGATGCATGGCATCTTAACTGCTTGGTACTCATAAATGACCGTGTATGTGTCAGTGCATTTTGTAACTTCAAAGAACACTACAACTATAAAGGAAAAACTCTTAATAGCGGTTTCTTATTAGACATAGAAAGTGAAATGATTCTCATAGACAAACTTTCACAACCTCACTCGCCAAAGTTTGACGGTGAACATCTCTATATATGTGATTCTGAGAAAAAATCTCTCAAAAAATTCGATGTTAAAAATAATCTCATAAATGAAATCTCTTTTGGAAGCTACACCCGTGGAATTTGTATCGATGGGAATAATCTTTATGTAGGACTAAGTAAATCAAGAAATATCGACGATAACAGTGAAGAAGCTCAAATATTGGTATTAGATAAAAATAGTTTTGATATTTTAGGCAAAATTCTTATTCCTTCTTCGGAGATTTATAATATAGAGCTTTTTGATAAGCAAGAGCTATTAGCCAACCAAGAGATTATAAGTTTTTATACTGCAACAACTGTACATCAATTACAGCAAGAGTTACAAAAAGTAAACTTTGAAAATGAAATGCTTAAAAAACTCACAGATATAGCAAAACTAGATGCCGAGTACTATTTAGCAAAAAATGAGGATATACGTAACGCGGGTGTAGATCCCTTTAAGCATTACTATTTTAACGGTAAAAAAGAAGGACGCATTCCAAATCTCTACTGCGAATATCACAACCTCAATATCTCTGATATAGTTTCTACGGAAGAATCTTTTTATATTCAAGCGAAACAAATAGAAGGTTTGTCAAACGAGCTTCATACAACGACCCAAACGCTGCAAGAAACTCTACATGCCAAGGCAGAGCTAGAGCAAGAAAAAGCAAACCAAGCCCAAGCACTCCAAACGCTCAACGCAGAGTACGCGGCACTTCAAGAGGAAAAAGCGCAACTAGGCGCAAACCTTGATGAAGTACTCAATGACCTAGCAAACGTCAAAGAAGCAAAAGCACAACAAAAAGCAGCACTCGAGAACCAGATCGCACACATCACGAACGAGCTTCAAACAACGACCCAAACGCTGCAAAAAACCACACATGCCAAGGCAGAGCTAGAGCAAGCAAAAGCAAACCAAGCCCAAGCACTCCAAACGCTCAACGCAGAGTACGCGGCACTTCAAGAGGAAAAAGCACAACTAGGCGCAAACCTTGATGAAGTACTCAATGACCTAGCAAACGTCAAAGAAGCAAAAGCACAGCAAAAAGCAGCACTCGAGAACCAGATCGCACACATCACGAACGAGCTTCAAACAACGACCCAAACGCTGCAAGAAACCACACATACCAAGGCAGAGCTAGAGCAAGCAAAAGCAAACCAAGCCCAAGCACTCCAAACGCTCAACGCAGAGTACGCGGCACTTCAAGAGGAAAAAGCTCAACTAGGCGCAAACCTTGATGAAGTACTCAATGACCTAGCAAACGTCAAAGAAGCAAAAGCACAACAAAAAGCAGCACTCGAGAACCAGATCGCACAGATAGCGAACGAGCTTCAAACAACGACCCAAACGCTGCAAGAAACCACACATGCCAAGGCAGAGCTAGAGCAAGCACTTCAAACGCTCAACGCAGAGCACGCGGCACTTCAAGAGGAAAAAGCGCAACTAGGCGCAAACCTTGATGAAGTTTTAATTGATCTTATACATGTGAAAGAAGTGCACGTTATGCAAAAAAGAACATTTGAAACTCAAATAGTGCAGATTAAACAAGAACTTCAAGAAGCCTTACAAGCCAAAGTGAATTTTGAGAATATTGTAATGCAGCAAATTGATAAACTTCAACAAAATGCTCTAGCTATCCAAGAATTACAAACGCAAAAAGAGGAATTAGCCGACAACTACAATCAAAAATTATCAGAAATTGAAACACTCAATGCTAACCTAGATGAAATAGTTAATGACCTTGCAAATATTAAAGAAAGCAAATGCTGGATTTACACCAAACCTATTAGAGATTTGCAAAAAGTTTTAAAGGGGAAAGACTAATGTTGAAATTGAATAAAAAAAAGGAAATGCTAAAAATGAAACAGATTATAGAAAAAAGCAGTTTTTTTGACAAGGTGTATTATCTTAAAAATAACCAAGATGTAAGGCTTGCAGATTTAACTCCGCTTGAACACTACTGCCAAATTGGTATCAAAGAGGATAGAAAACCAAATCCTAGTTTCGATCCAATTTGGTACAAGGAATATTATACCGATGTAAAAGCCGATGGTGTGTATCCGTTAATTCATTTCATAACATTTGGAAAAAAAGAAAATCGTTTTCAAAACGAAGTAGAAAAAAATGAATACGAAAAACTTCAAAATGACGGATTTGATATAGAATTTTATAAAAATACGTATGAAGATTTAGCAAAAATTACTGATGAAAGCTTTGATTTTGTACTACATTATGTAAGATATGGAAAAAGAGAAGGGAGAATATTTCAGATAAAAAAACACCAAAAAAAATTGCCAACGTGTATACAGCCATTAAATGATGATGAAATTACAAAAAAAGAAAAAATTATCTTAAATTCAAATTTTTTTGATGAACACTATTACCAAGAACAGTTAAAAAATGAAAAAGTAAATTTAAATAATATTAGTTTGATAAAGCATTACTTAACAGAAGGTTGGCATCAAGGCTTCAATCCAAATAGGTGGTTTCATGTTGAAAACTACTTGTTAGCCAATGAAGATTTATTACATGCCAACATTGAGCCTTTTGTGCATTATATAGAGCATGGTCAATATGAAAATAGACCTTTTGAAGTTTATGAGTTTAAAGAAATAGAAGAAACTAATAAATATGTAGACTATGCAGACAATGGATTGTCCGAATTCAAAGCGAAGGTTATAGCATTTTATTTACCGCAATTTCACCCTTTTAAAGAAAATGATGCATGGTGGGGCAAAGGTTTTACGGAGTGGACAAATGTTACTAAAGCGAAGCCAAATTTTGTAAAACATTATCAACCTCATTTACCCATTCATAATGGTTTCTACGATTTAAGAGTACCTGAAGTTATGATAGAACAGGCTAAGTTAGCGAAAAATTACGGTGTAACCGGGTTTAATTTTTATTATTACTGGTTTGACGGCAAGGTACTTATGCATAGACCTTTCGAAATATTATTGGAACACAAAGAAATCGATATAGATTTTTGTATCACTTGGGCTAATGAAAATTGGAGTAGACGGTGGGATGGTTTAGAAAATGACATATTAATCGGTCAAAACCATTGCGAAGAAGACTCGATCAAGTTTATAGAAAATATGTATCAGTTTTTTAATGATAAACGATACATCCGTGTTAATAATAAACCTGTCTTGATTATATATCGGGCTGATATTATTCCAAATATGAAAGAAACAATTGCTTTATGGAGAAGCAAAGTCCGAGAAGCAGGTTTTGAAGGTATATATTTAATTTGTGCTCAAACATTTGGTGTAAAAGCACCGGAAGAATACGGGTTTGATGCAGCAATGGAATTTCCACCACATACGGCTATCGCAACTCCAATTAACGATAAAATAGAAATTACGAATCCGGAATATGATGGTACGATTTACGATTATTCTCAGGTAGTTAGTAACGCCTGTAGGGCACAAGAACCTGAATATAAGCTATTTAGAACGTGTATGTTGTCGTGGGACAATACTGCGAGAAAACAAAACAGTAGTCATATTTTTTATAATTTTTCATTAAAAAAATATACAAAATGGCTGTCCCATAATGTGAATAATGTTGTAGCAAATGACAAATATACTCAAGACGAAAAGTTGGTTTTTATTAATGCGTGGAATGAGTGGGCAGAGGGAACGCACTTAGAGCCTGATAGGGAATATGGCTATGGTTATTTACAAGCTACATACGATGTAGTTAAAAAAAAAAGTGACGTATTAAAGTCAGAAAGTAAATATTACGACCTCGTTATTTTAGCGATGGTAAATCAACAAACTGCTTATGAAGATTTAATTTCGTTGCTAGAGTGGTTTAAAAGTAAAACTTATCTGAGGATAGGATTGGTATTAGAAGGCGAGGTTGAAGATGTGGATAAGCTTCAAACTTTATGTAAAGTCGTTCTAATCGAGGATGTAGAGATACACGTAAATGAGATCAAAAAGTATTTTGATAACAAAATAAAGTCATTTTATATTCATAATCTTGATAAAAGTTCAATGTTACAACAGATAAAAAGTTTATATGTACCGACTGTGTGTAATATAGATAGCTTTGATAATCTTGATTCCTATGAGGAAAATATTGTTTATTTTTCAAGAAATAAACAAAAACAAAATTCTGTTGTGAAAAACTTGTCAAATAATGATTTATTTGAATTAAGCCTTCTTGAATTACTTTATGATTTTACTGATCTCAATCCAAAAGTCAGCGTTATAGTTCCGTCGTACAATCATGAACCGTTTTTAAAGCAACGATTAGACAGTATTTTCAATCAAACGTTTCAAGACTTTGAGATAATTTTATTGGATGATGTATCAAAAGACAATAGCAGACAAATTTTAGCAGATTATGCAGAGAAAAGACCTTCTACGAGCACTTCGTTTAATACCAAAAACAGTGGAACACCGTTTAGTCAGTGGGCAAAAGGTATGAAAAGTGCGCGTGCTGAAATCATTTGGATTGCGGAGGATGACGACTTTTGCGAAGAAAATTTTTTAGAAAAGTTAGTACCGCTTTTTTTCAATAAAAGAATCAAAATGGCTTATGCAAATTCGCATCTTGTTGATGAAAACAATAATCCCATAGGTAAATATGAAGATATTTTTTCAAAAATTTCAACTAAAAAATGGAATCAAAATTACATTACTCATGCCTATGAAGAAGTTTATGAATCTTTGGCGATTAGAAATACAATCCCCAATGCTAGTGCAGTTTTATTTAGAAAGTTTGATATTGAAAATATTTTGGAAGAGTTAAAAACCTTTAAGTTCGCCGGAGATTGGTATTTTTATCTTAATGTATTGTCATCAGGTGATATAGGATTCATCTCTGATAAATTAAATTATCATAGACGACATAGCACATCAACCATGTCGATTTTGAAGGATGACGTCAAGCTTTACTTTGGTGAAATTGAAAAAATACACAGATTTGTAAGAAATAATTTTCTCCTTACAGATGTAGCCATAGATAAAACAATAGAGTATATCCAAGATGAATGGATTTACAAACAGCGTAACGACAGACTTGATGAGTATTATGGCATTGAAAATTTAAAGAATAGTAAAAAAAGCATTAAACGCATTCAAAATATAGCAGTTTTTTTTAGTGGCTATTATTTTGGAGGAGCTGAAGTATTCCCTATTAACTTAGCAAATGCATTTGCAGAGATAGGGCACAATACATACTTGTTTAACGTTGGAGCCCTTGAAACTGACGCTAGAGTAGAAGCAATGGTGTCACCGCTTGTTAAGAAAGTAGATATTATCGGTAGTACTAATAGTGTAGCCGACTTAAGAAAGTTCTTGGTAGAAAATAACATTGAGTTCATCAACTCTCAAGGCTGGTTCGGAACAGATTTTTTACAAAAAAATTTAGAAGATAGTACAATCCCTTGGTTTGCATCCATGCATGGGCATGAAGAAAATATCATAGAAGGTGCTTGGGGAAAAGAGTATCTGCAGTATTTTGAACATGCTATGAAAAATACAATTGCAAAAGCACCTAAATTTATCTATACGCATGAAAAAAATTTAGAAGTATTTGAGCATTTTCCAATCAGTGAACAATGCAAATTGATTGGTATACCGACATTGGGTATGGATGCAACATTGCCGGAAAGCAACCTGAAAAGTGAATTAAATATAGACAAAGACAGTTTTGTGCTTGGTTTTGTAGCAAGAGGTATTGAAGAAAAAGGATGGATTGAGGTCATAGAAGCAGCAAAAATTTTGCGTGAAAATTATAAACTTAAAGTAGATTTAGTTTTGATTGGAGATAGCGAATTTGTACAAACACTAAAAGAGAAAAACAAAAATTTTGGTTATATACATTTCTTGGGCTATTCTGATGAAGTGCTAAGCTGGGGGCAGATTTTTGATGTTTCTCTTTTACCGTCTTTTTATAAATCTGAATCACATCCTTTGGTTATTATGGGATATCTGCTTTGCTCTAATCCGGTTATCACAACGCCGCTGGGCAATATTCCTGAAATGATTGAGTATAATGGCGAAACAGCGGGATATCTGCTGCAATTTACCCAACAGTACAGAACCGATCCTAAAGAGATAGCCGAGATCATAAACAGGTATATTAAAGACCCGTCACTTTATCAACAGCATCGAGCAGTAGCACGCAAAGCTTTTGAAAAGTTTGATATGAAAGTAGCTGCGTCTAAGTATGTTGAAGTATTTAATTTACATTCATAAAATTTGAAAACAAAATGCAAGTAGTTATTTTTGTTTTCAAGCTAGTAGAAAATCATTTTTGTAATAGGAGTTAAAATGAAAATTATAGTCCATGTTGGTGCAGGAAAAACAGGAACTACATCAATTCAAAACACACTGATGGTTAACCAAAAAAAATTAAATTCTATGGGTGTTTATTATTTTGGAGTAATTCTTGAATATGCAGCATTAATAAAATATGAGTGGCAAAGCTTTCCGGCTGGTAAGTTGTTGAATACAGCAGATGAGAGATTACATCGGGAAGTAGTTGATATTTTTGAAACTTCAATTCCATTTTTTGAGAATCAAGGGATACATACATTAATTTGGAGCAACGAATCTTTTTTGAATCATAGCAAAAAGATAATTCCAATTTTGCAAGAATTAGGAAATAAATATGAAATAGAAATAGTAGTTTATGTAAGACAATATGAAGCTTGGATTCAATCAGCTTACATGCAATGGGGGATAAAACATAAAACTTATACTGGGAAAATAAAAACTTTTCGAGAATGGTATTCATCTGACAAGGTTTTATTCTATAAAAAAATAGAGCCTTATCTTCAAGTTTTTCCTAATAAAGTAATCATTAAAAATATGGGCGCACAAAAAAATCTTGTAGAAAGTTTTCTGAATGTTTGTGCTATAACTCATGAAAATATGCAGATCGTGAAATCTAATGAATCTCCAAGTGTTGAAGAATTGCTGTTACGCTCTTTATTTAACGATAAATTTAATGATAAAAATATTTTGCCAAATCTTTTTGACAAGCAAGTGTTAAACAATTCTCATCTGCTGTCGTATACTCCATCGGAGTACATATCACAATTAATGCCGAATGTAAATGATTTAAAAAAAGTTACATCAGATGTTGAACAAGATAGGAATTTGCTAAACACATTATTAATGAACGCCCAAGAAGAAGAATTTGTTTCAGATACTTTGAATCCAAAAAATCTTAGCGTTGATAGTGATAAACTGATCATTATGATTGCACAAATAATCATGCGACAAGCCATAGAAATTGAGCAATTAAAGCAGGAATTGCAAAAAATAAATAAAACAATTTAATGATATTCTTACATCAAGATTGAATAAAGGTAGTTAATGAAAAAAAACTTATACTTGCATATTGGACTACCAAAAACAGGTACTAGTGCGATTCAAAAATTTTTAGTAGACAATTATGAAAAACTCAAAAATGAGTATAATCTTTATTACCCCGATTTTGGCAGATGGGTAGACGGCTCACATCATGAGATTGCTTTCGCACTTAGCCCTAATCCATATAAAACTATGAAAGGGCATAATGAACAACTTGCATATTTAAAGGAGTTAGAACAAAAAATTATTAATTCAAAATGCAGTAATATTTTGCTAAGTTCTGAATGTTTCCATCTATACAATAATGATAATTTTATCAATCAATTTGCTAAGCACTATAATGTAAAGATTATATGTTATCTTAGACGACAAGATGCATTTTTAGAGTCCATATACAAACAAGAAGTGCAAGATATTGTTTTTAAAGAAAACAGATCTTTTCAGCAATATAAAGATGCGAAAAAAGAAAGACTATATTATTTTGCTTTTTTAAAGCGGTGGGAAAAACTAACTAGTCCCGATAATATTATCATAAAAAATTTTGATACGCAACAATTCGTAAATCAAAATATTATAGATGATTTTTTGAGTATATTCTCTATCGAAAATGATGAACAGAAGTTCATACTAACCAAAGAAAAAGTGAACGTAGGCTTTAGCAGAAATGTAACAGAATATAAATTGTTATTAAATAGTATCTTGACAAATCAAACTAATGAATTGGTACATATATTGCATTTATACAGTAGCCGAGAATTTGGTAATGGCGATCGAACGGTTGCGCTGAGTTTCATGACGAATGAAGAGCGGGAAAAATTACTGACTGAATTTGAGGAAGATCGCAACTGTATCATTGAGCGATATTGTACCGGAGAGACAAGTTTGTTTAACAATAAAATGCCCCAAGAGAAAAATAGTTACAGTGGATTGTCTCGTGAAAAAATACTCAGTATGACAAAATTTATATATGATAGAAAAAAAGAAATAGTACAAGAAATTTATGAAAATTGTTTAAACAACAAGAATGATGATGCTTTAGTTCTCAGTGCTATTGAGCTTTTATATCCCGCTGTCAATGAAGTTATCAATGGGTGAAAATTTGAGCGTAGTGGGTAAAGGTCAGCTTGCAGAAGCGTTCAAAGTTCCTAATATCGGGTATGTATGTATCTTTGCAAGCGGAGTCTCAAATTCAAATTGCCAAGACCCAAAAGAGTTTGAACGAGAAAGAAATCTTTTACTAAAAACTCTTGAAACACACCAAGATAAAAAATTTGTATACTTTAGTAGCTGTGCACTTTCAGCTCCCGAATATCCTAAAAATGCTTACTATGAGCATAAACGGCAGATGGAAGAGCTGATAAAAGTACATTCAAATAATTACTATGTCTTTAGAATTCCCCAGCTTTTTGGAGCGTTAAAGCATCATAAAACACTTATAAACTTTTTGTATGAAGCTATCGTCAACGAAGAGCCTTTTAAAGTTTATAACCAAGCGTACCGCTATGTGATCGAAATCGACGATGTGCAAAAGCTTGTAGAAGCGTATCTGCAGCATCATGAAAGGCGCATAACCGTAGATTTGGCAAATCCTTACAGATATAAAGTGACGCAAATTGTAGAGATATTTGAAAAGTTACTCGGCAAAAAAGCTTTGTATGAGTTGGTAGAACAAGAAGACAAGTATACACTTGATCTATCCGACATGCTTGAGTTTGTGAAACAATTTGGAATCGAGACTGATTTTGGAGAAGAGTATCTTTTGAAAAAATTGACGAAAAAAATAGTTCTCTAAAGGTTTGTCACTACGAAGAACGGTAGCGACGCGGCAGTCTGAGATTTGAGATTGCTTCACTTCGTTCGCAATGACGGAAGATGTTCGCAATGACGGTTTTTGTCACTGCGAGGAGCGGTAGCGACGCGGCAGTCTGAGATTTGAGATTGCTTCACTTCGTTCGCAATGACGGATAGAGGAGATTGCTTCGCTTTGCTCGCAATGACGAGGAGACTTCGTTCGCAATGACGGGTGCTGCTTCGCGTTGCTTGCAATGACGAGGGCTGCTTCACTTCGTTAGTAATGACGGTTTTCGTCACTGCGAGGAGCGGCAGCGACGCGGCAGTCTGAGATTTGAGATTGCTTCGCTTTGCTCGCAATGACGCGGAAACATGAGATTGCTTCACTTCGTTCGCAATGACAAAACACCGTCACTGCGAGGTTTGGGACAAACCGTGGCAGTCTAAAAAATGTTTATTCAGAGGTCTCAATCACTTCTAATTTACTTCCATTTATTATTTTGATATACTTCGGATATACAAGGAGTTTGATATGACAGCAACGATTTCAAAGTGGGGAAACTCACAGGGGCTTAGACTTCCTAAAGATATTGTCAACAGTTTACATCTTATGGTGGGGGATGTTGTAAATATATTTGTTGAAAATGATAAAGTAATTATAGAACCAATTAGAAAAGAAAAAATAGTTTTTGACATAAACGAACTTGTTTCAAAAATACCAAAAAATTACCACACAACTGAAGAGATCGTGTCATATGTTGGAAAAGAAGAATGGTAAAAGAGTACATTCCAAAACAAGGTGACATAGTTGTTCTCACTTTTGACCTGCAAGCAGGATATGAACAACAAAGAAGACGACCGGCTCTTATTGTTAGTAACGAAATTTTTAATAAAAATGTAGGTCTTGCTATTGCTTGTCCTATTACAAACACAGACAGAAACTTTCCATTTCATGTGAAAGTTGACTCTAAAGAGCTTACGGGTTTTGTGATGAGTGAACAAGTAAAGTCTATAGATTTTAGAGCGAGAAAAGTAAAATTTGTTGAAAAAGCTACAGATGAACTTTTGGCAAATGTTTTAGGCATTATTGGAAGTATTTTATAAAGATGCAAAAGAGTGTCAGTCACTATTAAGTGTATGATATAGTACTGTATTGCAAAATACAAAAGGGTTTTTTATGATAGCAACTGTTCGTCTTGATGATGTTCTAGAAAACAAACTCAATTTTCTTGCAGATACATTACATAAGAAAAAAGCGATGTAATACGAGAGGCGATAGAGTACTATGCCAAAAGTGTTGAAAAAAGTAAAAAAAGCAGGATACTTAAAGCAGTAGAAAAAACAAAAAGTGCAGATTATTATGAGTTTCAAAACTTTGATGGAACTTTGGCTTGCCAATCTTAATCCTGTTAAGAAAAACAATGCAATGGGTAAGATTCGCCCAGTACTTATTTTTCAAAATAATGAGTTAAATCACGCGAGTACCCTACAACGATCATCATTTCACTTACTACTTCATGTATAGATGACTCAGAACCCATAAGAATGAAAGTTAAAAAAAGAGAAAAGTTATTAGAGGATTCAGATTTGGTTATCACGCAAATACGATCAATTGATAATGACAGATTTATTGAAAAATTAGCATCTCTAAAAATAAATGAGATGAGAAAAGTTAAAGAACTTTTTGATGAAATAATTTTATGAAATATATGTGGAAAAAGGATGTTGCCATTCTGAAATCTTTACTGAATCTTCTTGAGTCCAATTTCTAAGCCTGACGACACAATTGATGCACATCGTTTGCAATGACGTTTTTCGTCACTGCGAGGAGCGGCAGCGACGCGGCAGTCCCAGTCTAAGATTGCTTCGCGTTGCTCGCAATGACGAGGAGGCTTTGTTCGCAATGACGGAAGATGTTCGCAATGACGGTTTTTGTCACTGCGAGGAGCGGCAGCGACGCGGCAGTCCCAGTCTAAGATTGCTTCGCGTTGCTCGCAATGACGAGGAGGCTTTGTTCGCAATGACGGAAGATGTTCGCAATGACGGTTTTTGTCACTGCGAGGAGCGATAGCGACGCGGCAGTCCCAGTCTAAGATTGCTTCGCGTTGCTCGCAATGACGAGGGATGCTTCACTTCGTTCGCAATGACGTTTTTCGTCACTGCGAGGAGCGATAGCGACGCGGCAGTCCCAGTCTGAGATTGCTTCGCGTTGCTCGCAATGACGAGGAGGCTTTGTTCGCAATGACGGAAGATGTTCGCAATGACGGTTTTTGCAATAGCAGGGTCAGAGCTTTACTTTTAATAGCAGGGTCAGAGCTTTACTTTTAACTAGAATATGATAAAATTAGCGAAAGAAAGAGAAGGAGTTCTATATGCCTCGAAACGTAAGAATAGAAAAATTAGGCTTTTACCACATTATCAACCGTGGGGTAGCTAGAACAAATATTTATTTGTCTGATGAAGATTACTTGCAATTTTTAGAGATTGTTCAAGATGCTTCAGATGAGTATAGCTTTGAAATGTATTCTTTTTGTTTGATGAACAATCACTACCATCTTCTTTTAAAAACTTACGATAAAAATCTCTCAGCAGCTATGCAAAAAATAAACTCCCGTTACAGCATCTACTACAACAACAAATATAAAAGAGTTGGACCACTTTGGCAAGGGCGATTTAAGTCTTGGTTTGTGTATGATGAAGTTTATTTACACACTCTCGTAAGATATATAGAGTTCAATCCCATAAAGGCAAATATTACTCAAAATATTGGTCAATATACTTGGGCTATGTCGAGTAATAATGTACTGTTGCCTATGTTGCATTTTGACATAATTCAAAAGATAGATTTTACTAACTTGATGAGTGAAGAGGAACAAAGAAAGCTCGATGTTTTTTTAAACACAAAACTGGATATCAAAGAAGACACATTAATAAAAAAAGAGAAACACAAAATAGAGAGTTATTTTGAAAACTTGACCCACACAAGAGAGAATGCAACATATAAAGCTATAAGTGATGGCTATACTCAAAAAGAAGTAGGAAACTACTTAGGACTTTCGCATGTTACTATCTCTAAAATGTTAAAAAACTATAAACAAAAAATAAAACTTTTTAAAAAGTTACGAGATAAAGGAATCTTTTGGAGTTATAGCAAGAATGTAAGCTATGAAGATATTGGTTCATGGCTTTTTGTGGAGTATCTTTTAAAGTATGGTGATTTTGATGATATAAAACTTGGGTTTGAACTTTTTGGAAAGAGATATATGAAAAAGGTTTGGGAAGAAAAACTTAAATCTGACAAAGGTTTTATTAAAACAAATCTTATGTTAGCTAGAGTATTTTTTGATATGGATGTAGAAAGTAACTACTTTAGGGAGGTTAAAAATGAAAGATTTGAAAAACTTAAACTGCTTGCTTCCTAAGACCAAAGAGTTACTTCTTGGCATGATAGATAATTGTAATTTTTTACATAAGTATGTGTTAGTAGGTGGTAGTGCTTTGACATTGCATATCTGTCATAGGAAAAGTGAAGATTTAGATTTTTTTACTTACGATGATAGTTTTGATAAAAAAGAGATATTAGGATTTATGCGAGGTTTTGAAGTAAAAGAAATTATCAATCAGACGGATGAGCAGATAGATTTGTTGCTAAATGGTGTGAAGGTTACTTTTTTTAATGCAAAATGGAGTTTCTTAAAACCAAAAAAAATAGAACGATTTAATCTCGCTTCGATTGAGATGATAGCGGCTATGAAAGTAAATGTGCTTTTTTTGAGAGCTAAATATAGAGACTATTATGACCTTTATTTTTTAGCAAAAGAGTGTATGAGTTTAAAAAATATTTTTCAAGTAGGTGAAAATATTGTCGAAGGTGTAACTTTTAAATTGTTCGCCGTTGCTTTGGTTTATATAGATGATATAGAAGATGACAATATTGATTATCTTGAACCTATTGAGAAAGTAAAAAAAGAAGAAATAAGAGATTTTTTTCAAAAAAGGTTAAAAAAAAGGTAATAAAAGTACATTCAAAAAATTGAACTTCAATTGAAGTCTCTGAATAAATAGATTGCTTCACTTCGTTCGCAATGACGGAAGATGTTCGCAATGACGGTTTTTGTCACTGCGAGGAGCGGCAGCGACGCGGCAGTCTGAGATTTGAGATTGCTTCACTTCGTTCGCAATGACGAGGAGGCTTTGGTCGCAATGACGGAAGATGTTCGCAATGACGGTTTTTGTCACTGCGAGGAGCGGCAGCGACGCGGCAGTCTGAGATTTGAGATTGCTTCACTTCGTTCGCAATGACGAGGAGGCTTTGGTCGCAATGACGGAAGATGTTCGCAATGACGGTTATTGTCACTGCGAGGAGCGGCAGCGACGCGGCAGTCTGAGATTTGAGATTGCTTCACTTCGTTCGCAATGACGAGGAGGCTTTGGTCGCAATGACGGAAGATGTTCGCAATGACGGTTATTGTCACTGCGAGGAGCGGCAGCGACGCGGCAGTCCCATATCTTATAACTTGGAAATATACGATAACGTGCTTTGAATAATTGCAATAAGCTTTTGCGTATACTCTAAAACTTCTTCAAAAACCCCCGTCAGCTCATCTTCTATATACTCGTGAGCTATTGTATTCCGTACATCTTTCATCAAACGTAACAGTTCAATATCTTCAAAAAGCCCTCGCTTGTGTGCATTGTTCACAACATCTATCAGTGTTCCTTGGTTTTCAAATTCGTACTCGTCTAAAGTTCGAAAAATTTTTCTGATTAAAAAATCGATTCCCCTGCTATATCTGCTACACAATGTCTCAAATTTTCCGAACTCTTCTATAGAGTAAGTAGGTTTTATGCCTATTTTTCGGCACTCCTGGTAAGAGATGTCTATCCAAAAAAGCTGTTTCTCCAAAAGTGTTTTGTCTCTTAAGAGCTTTTCTCTCATCATAACAACACTGCTTTTTGAAAAATGTACTTGTGAAACGGATCCCCAAAAGAGCCGTTATCTAGTAAAATATCTATTTTTTGCTCCCCAAATTTTTTGTGAAAATCCATACGTATAACTCTCAAATCTTGTTTGCTTAGTTTATCGGAGACAATTAAAATATCTATATCACCGCCTTTTTTTGTGTCATCCACACGACTTCCAAAAAGGTACAATTTTGCATCTTTTGCAATTCGTTTTAAACTTTCTTTTAATACGTTAATCTCGTCTTTTTTTAGTCTCATTGTGTATAATTCCGTTATATGATAGCCAAATTATATCATAGTTACGCAATAGTTGTCTTTGCGCTTTTGGAGACTTTTTAGATTGCTTCACTTCGTTCGCAATGACGGTTTTAGTCACTGCGAGGAGCGGTAGCGACGCGGCAGTCTGAGATTGCTTCACTTCGTTTGCAATGACGATTTTTGTCACTGCGAGGAGCGGTAGCGGCGCGGCAGTCTATGTATAAAACTCAAATCAATATTAAAATAATACTAACAAACCACATTACAAAGGAAACACTACAATGAAGACAGTAAAAAAAATTTGTATCTTTTTTCTTTTAGCACCGCTAATTTTATATGCCGATATACCAAAACAGCCGACGGACGCACAAATCTACCATTTATTGGCTAGAACAACCAATGGAATCACTTCTCAAGATTTTACCTATGTCAAAGAGGTGGGAATTGCGCGCTATTTGGAAGAGCAGCTCTATATCAAGTCTACAACTGAGTTTAAACCATATGAAAACCATGTCTCTTGGGTAAGCCCTCAAGAGAATCGAAAAGAGTACCGAAAACTGAGACAACAATATCTTTTAAATGCTAAACGTGATAAATTGAGTCGTTCTCTTTATACAAAAGCACAATTTGCAGATATCATGCATACTTTTTGGTTTAATCATTTTAATGTGTTTGCACAAAAAGGCAGCATCCCTTTTCTGATCGCTTCCTATGAACAAGAAGCTATTATGCCCTTTGCTTTGGGAAACTTTAGGGATCTTCTCGGTGCGGTTGCCAAACATCCTGCAATGCTTATTTATCTCGATAACCAAAAAAGCATCAAAGCTAATGTGAAAAAGAATAAAGGGATCAATGAAAATTTTGCTAGGGAACTCATGGAGTTACACACACTCGGCGTAGGAAACTACACCCAAAACGATATTAAAGAACTAGCTAGAATTCTCACGGGATGGGGAGTCGTAAAAAATAAGTTTGCTTTTAATAAAAAAATGCATGACCAAGATCCAAAATTTTTTTTAGGAGTAGCATTTGGCGCAATGGGAGGTGTAGAGGAGGGCGAAAAAGCATTGGATATGCTTGCTTTTTCAAAGCATACAGCAAATTTTTTGGCGTACAAGCTCTGCCAATATTTTGTAAGTGACACCCCTCCAAGAGAACTTGTCAATGAAGTAGCGGAAACTTTTTATGCAACAAAGGGGGATATCAAAAAAACTCTTTTGAAAATTTTTTACTCCGATATCTTTTGGCAAGAAGAGAATCAACAAAATAAGTATAAGGATCCATATCGGTACGTAGTTTCACTTGTAAGAGCATCTGGAATAAAAGTGACTGACCACAAGCCAATCATAGGTTTGCTTAAGCAGATGGGCATGCCTATTTATGGTAGATTAACTCCTGATGGTTACCCAGTTGATTCAAAAAAATATTTAAGTCCTTCGGCTATAGAATCTAGATTACAATTTGCAACAAATTTGGGACGAAACAACCTTGATATTTGTGAAAATAGATGTAAAATCAACTTACTAGATTTAAGTTTTATAGAACTTACTCCAAAAATACAAAAAACACTTGAAACAACACCCAAACGGTTGCATACTGCTTTGCTTTTGGGTACACCTCAAATGATGAGATATTAAGATGACTAGAAGAGATTTTTTAGTAAAGATGGCAGCACTTTACGGGATGACTGTTTTGCCTACATTGGCAGAGACTGCAAAAAACGATAAAAGTTTGGTAGTGATATTTTTGCGAGGGGGAGTTGATGGATTGCATGCTGTTGTCCCTACGTTCGAAGACATCTACTATGAAACCAGACCGACGATTGCACTGAAAAAAACGTTGCCTCTTATTAACGGATTCGGTGCAAACCCTGCTATGGCTCCGTTGATGGAGTCGTGGCAAGACGGTGATCTTGGTTTTGTGCATGCGTGCGGTTTAAAAGAAGCGAATCGATCTCATTTTGAAGCGCAACATATTATAGAACGTGGTATGGCTTCGGCAAAAAATGAAGTGACAGATGGATGGATGAATCGCCTGGTGTCGGTCTTGCCATATCGCTCGACCCCTAGTGCGGCACTTACATTAACGCCCACTATACCGGAAATTTTTGAAGGGAAGAAGCATGTTGCAACATTTGATTTTGGAACGATTCATAAACCAATCGCTTTAGACAAAAAACCGATGCAAACATTGTTTGATAAACTATACAACAACGATGATGTGCTTTCACAAATGTACAAACAAGCACGTGCAGCACGAGAAGAGATTTTGCAGAAAATCAAAAGCGATATTGCCATTTCCGATCCAAATTCTATCTCGACGAAGGGTTTTGCCAAAGATGCTTCTATGCTGGGAACGCTGATGCGTCATGATCCGACAATGCAAACCGTATTTTTGTCTATAGGTGGGTGGGATACGCATATAAATCAAGGTGCGGAATCAGGGATGCTTTCGAAACGACTTGGTGATCTGGCGGATGGATTGGCAGCATTGAAAAAATCGCTTTTTGATCGGTATAAATACACCCGCATAGTAGTTTTTTCTGAGTTTGGAAGAACACTTCATGAAAACGGAACGGGGGGCACAGATCATGGACACGGTGGTCTTTTTTGGATTATGGGGGGAGGTTATAAAGGCAAGACAATCCAAGGAACTTGGCCAGATTTGGTAGATGATAATTTGCAACCGTTGAGAGAGTTACAAGTGACAACCTCTTATAACGATTTATTGAGTGAAGTAATAGGTAGACATTTTGATCTTTCGCCACAGCAAAGAAAAATTATTTTTCAATAGTGCTTTACGTTATCACAAACGAAGTGCAGTGATCTTTTGTGGTTATGCACGGAGGAAAGCAACATTTGCATCGCTAAAAATACTTTCCTAAGCATATTTCGCTAAAATAACAAAATCAAATTTTTAGGTGTTTACAAAATGATAGATAAAAACAGATTAACCCATTTAAAACAACTCGAAGCGGAATCTATCCACATCATGCGTGAGGTTGTTGCGGAGTTTTCTAACCCTGCAATGCTTTACAGCGTCGGCAAAGATTCTTCCGTGATGCTTCATTTACTTCAAAAGGCATTTTACCCTGCGCCGCCGCCGCTTCCTCTAGTACATGTAGATACAAAGTGGAAATTTAAAGAGATGGTCGAGTTTCGTGATCGCCGTGCACAAGAGGTTGGCATGGAGCTTATAGTGTACTCTAACCCTAAAGGCGAGGAGATGGATATTTCCCCGTTTAAACACGGTTCCGCGCTCCATACGGACATTATGAAAACCGAAGGTCTTAAACAGATGCTTGATATCTATAAGTTTGATGCCGTTTTCGGAGGAGCCAGACGAGACGAAGAAAAATCTCGCGCAAAAGAGCGTATCTACTCTTTTCGTGACGAAAACCATCGCTGGGATCCGAAAAATCAACGCCCTGAACTTTGGAATATCTACAACGGTCGCCATAAAAAAGGGGAGTCTATCCGCGTATTTCCCCTTTCTAACTGGACGGAGCTGGATATCTGGCAATATATCTATCTAGAGCAGATTCCTATTCCGAGTCTCTATTTTTCTAAAAAGCGTCCCGTAGTTAAATATATGGGAACGAAAATACTCGTAGACGACGAGCGCATGCCAAAAGAACTTGCAGATACTGCCGAAGAGGAGATGGTGCGCTTTAGAACACTTGGATGCTACCCGCTTACGGGAGCCGTAAATTCTGAAGCTACGACTCTCCCCGAGATTATCCAAGAGATGCTCATTTGTACCACGAGTGAAAGACAAGGTCGTCTCATTGACAGTGACGGCGATGCGTCAATGGAAAAGAAAAAACAAGAGGGATATTTTTAATGGCACACCAATCAGATTTAATAACACAAAATATCGAAGCATATTTAAAAGAGCATGAAAATAAAGAGATTTGTCGCTTTATTACATGCGGGAGTGTTGATGACGGAAAAAGTACACTTATAGGGCGACTTCTTTATGACTCAAAGATGATTTTTGAAGATCAGCTTGCAGCTATAGAGAAAGACTCAAAAAAGTCAGGAACTACAGGAGATAAAATAGATTTGGCGCTTTTGGTTGATGGTCTTGCATCGGAACGTGAGCAAGGAATCACTATCGACGTTGCGTATAGATTTTTCTCTACCGATAAAAGAAAGTTTATTATTGCTGATACTCCGGGTCATGAACAATACACGCGTAATATGGCGACGGGAGCGAGCACGGCGGATATTGCAATCATCTTGATAGATGCACGTCAGGGAGTTCTTACCCAAACAAAACGCCACTCTTATATAGCAACGCTTTTAGGCATTAAAAATCTAGTCGTTGCAATCAATAAAATGGATTTGGTAGATTTTTCTCAAGAGCGTTTTGAAGAGATCAAAAAACAGTACGAAAAAGAGGTGCTTGCAAAGCTGAGTACGGAGCATACTAATCTAAATATAACCTATATTCCTATTTCGGCTCTAGATGGGGATAATATACTTACAAATTCTTCAAAATCTCCTTGGTTTGAAGATAAACCGCTTATGGAACTCTTAGACACGATTCCGTTGAACCCTGAACACGGAACACTGAGCACTAGCTTCCGTCTTCCGGTGCAGTATGTAAGTCGCCCGCATCTTAATTTTAGAGGTTTTTGCGGTACGATCGCCAGCGGAGAGATCAAAGTCGGTGACGAGATAACGGTACTTCCTTCAAGAAAAACAAGTCGTGTAAAATCCATAGTTTCAAACGATATCAAGGATTTGCGTCCGAAAAACAAGGACGAAGCGGTCGAAACGATTCAAAGAGCATTTGCCCCTATGGCAACTACGTTGACACTTGAAGATGAAATAGATATCTCACGCGGTGATATGATCGTGAAGTCCGATGCTATTCCTGAAGTTTCCAATAAGTTTGATGTTATGGTTGTATGGATGAGTGAAATCCCGATGAGTATCGGCACAAACTACATCATCAAAAGAGCCACGTCTGTTATCAACGGTTCATTTAAAGGTATTGCATATAAAAAAGACGTCAATAGTTTTGAGGAGCTTGCAGCCGAGAAACTGGAACTTAACGATATTGCGAAGTGTAGGTTGCATCTCGATCGACAGATAGCCGTCGATCCGTACGAAAGTAATAGATTTACGGGGAGTTTTATCATTATTGATCGCTATACCAACAATACTATCGGGGCAGGAATGATTCTAAATAGTATTAAAGGGTCGGAGTTCGGCGAACAGGCAAGAGAATATAGTGAAGCAGAAAAAGCTTTGAACGAGTATATCCGAGTGCATTATCCTGAATGGGAATGTAAGGCTCTATGAAGCTATTTGTAGCTTTTACTCTCTTTTCTTTGCTTGTTCTGCTTATTCAAAATAAGTACAAGCCTTCTATTTTATTCGGAGGGCTTGCGAGCATCTACTTTCTTTTCGATTTTATAAGTTTTAAAGACTGGAGTATGAGCTACACAAACAGCTCTTTAATGATTCTGGTGCTTTTGCTCATTGTTTCGATAGCTTTGGAAAAAACGGTTTTTATAGAATATTTTTCAAAGATCATCATCAATAAAAACTACAAGCCTTCTCTTCTTCGATTAGGTTTTGTGACAGCTGCTTTTTCCGCTTTTTTAAACAATACGGCTGTTGTCGCAACACTTATGAGCGTTGTTAAAAACAATAAACATCATCTCCCATCCAAATTACTGATACCTCTTTCTTATTTTGCCATTTTTGGCGGAACCATGACATTGGTAGGAACATCGACGAATCTCATTGTCAATTCCTTTGTTATAGAGAGCGGTTTGAGCACGTTAGGGATGTTTGATTTCTTTTTTGTCGGAGGTTTTATTACCCTCTTTGGTATATTGACACTTTTTATTATCCATTTTTTACTTCCTTCTTACGAAACAGCTCACGATGGCGTGGAAGAGCATCTCATCGAAGCAAAAGTGTTGCCGGAGAGTTTACTTGTCGGTAAAAGCATTAAAGAAAATAAACTCAGAAACCTTGAATACCTCTTTTTGTTAGAGATACAACGGGGAGAAAAAATACTCTCCCCCGTATCCCCCGATGAGGTCGTTGAAGCAAAAGATAGACTCATCTTTAGCGGTGACATTCAGCATCTAGAAGTCTTAAAAAGTTTTCATGGTCTTGTGCTGAGTGACGGAGTAGATATTAAAAAACTCGATCTGGTGGATACCATTATCACCCCTGAATCAAGTTTAATAGGACAAAAAGTCAAAGAAGCAAACTTTCGTTCTAAATTTGATGCATCCATTGTTTCTTTGAAACGAGGTTCGCAATGCATCTCTAAAATAGGAGAAGAATTTTTACAGGCAGGGGATAGGCTCGTTTTAGCCGTAGGTAAAGATTTTTCTTCACGAGACAACCTTGTCAAAAACTTTTATGTATTTTCAAATATTAAGCAAAATGAAAAATTTTCCCATATAAAAAGTCTTGGAGTTATTATCGGATTCTTTAGTGTGATTGTGCTTGCTACTCTTGGGGTAGTTTCTCTTCTGAAGGCTCTAATAATCTTTTTAGTAGGTTTGCTCCTTTTTGAAGCGATTAATTTTCATGAGATCAAAAGACGTTTTCCTTATGAAATCGTAATTATCGTCGGTTCCTCTTTGGCAATATCGAAAGTAATCGTGAGTAGCGGTTTGGCAAACGATTTGGCATCGTTAGTTATAGAAAGCTTTGGCATGTACGGTGTTTACGGAAGTTTCATAGGTATTTATTTACTCACATTGCTTTTGACCGAAATGATCACTAATAACGCAGCAGCGGCTCTTAGCTTTCCGATTGCTTTAAGTACCGCACTGGCTCTGGGTGTTAATCCGTTGCCTTTTATATTCGCCGTAGCATTCGGTGCCAGTGCGAGCTTTATGTTGCCATACGGATATCAAACAAATCTTATGGTTAGTTCATTGGGAAGCTATAAAGCTAAAGATTTTGTGAAAGTAGGCTGGATCGTTTCGGTTGTATATTCGGCTGTAGTCATTGTTTCGGTACCGATATTTTTCCCGTTTTAGGAGTGTACTTATGGATACAAATATAGTTTGGCATGAACATCATGTCTCAAAAGAAGAACGTAGCAAATTAAAAAAACAAAAGCCGTGTATCTTATGGTTTACAGGTCTTAGCGGAAGCGGCAAATCGACCGTAGCAAACGGTGTAGAGTCGAAGCTTCTTGAATTGCAAAAACACACGTATCTTCTCGATGGCGATAATATACGTATGGGGCTCAACCGCGGCTTAAGTTTTAGCGATGAAGATAGAGTAGAAAATATCCGTCGTATCGGCGAAGTAGCAAAACTCTTTGTCGATAGCGGTACTATCGTGCTGAGTGCTTTTATATCTCCGTTTCAAGCAGATAGAGACCAAGTACGTGCACTTGTCGGTGAGGGTGAATTTATTGAAATATTTATAGATACTCCGTTGGAGGTCTGCGAAGGACGCGATCCTAAAGGACTCTATAAAAAAGCAAGAGCGGGTGAAATACCTAATTTTACGGGGATAAGTTCCCCTTATGAAGCACCCGGAAATCCGGAAATCCATATCAAAAACAACGGTATCAGCGTCGAAGAAGCAAGCAACAAGGTGATTGCCTACCTTCAAGAAAAAAAATATATATAAGGAATAAAAATGTTAGCTCAAATAGCGATCGAAGATATTAAACAAATTGCACTCGAAGCAGGTGAGACGGTAATGCAGATCTATAAAAAAGATTTTACCGTCGAGTACAAAGACGACAAGTCGCCTCTAACCGAAGCCGATAAAGCAGCTAACGAGATAATTTGTTCCCGTTTGAAAGAACTTTATCCAAATATTCCTCTTATGAGCGAAGAGAATAAGGAGATTGATTACGAGACAAGAAAAAACTGGGAGTATTACTGGTGCATCGACCCGATAGACGGTACTAAAGAGTTTATTAAAAAAAATGACGAGTTTACTGTGAATATTGCTTTGATTCATCGTAGTTCACCTGTACTTGGTGTTGTTTATGCTCCGGCAATCAATGAGATGTATAGTGCAAAAAAAGGGGAAGGCTCTTTTTTAAACGGCAAAAAACTTCCACTCAAAACAAATACAAATATAAATGAAAAACTTTATGTAGTCGCTTCAAAATCTCATTTATCGGAAGAAACACAACAGTTCATAGATGCTCTTGATACAAAAGAGATAGAACAGGTATCTCGCGGTAGCTCACTAAAACTATGCATGATTGCGTCGGGAGAAGCGGATATCTATCCGCGTTTAGCACCCACTATGGAGTGGGATACGGCAGCAGCAGATGCAATCGTGCGTGAGGCCGGAAAAATGACGTATCAGTTTGAAAATAATGAACCTATGTTGTATAACAAAGAGAATTTGCTTAATCCTTGGTTTATTGTTAAGTAAATAAGAATTGTTGTGTTTTTTCGCACGATTCGTTTTTTAGATTGCTTCACTACGTTCGCAATGACGGAGGACGTTCACAATGACGGGTTTTGTCACTGCGAGGAGCGATAGCGACGCGGCAGTCTGAACGGCAACTTTCAAGTTTGTGAGATTGTCCCTTATAACCGTCATTGCGAGGAGTTTGCGACGAAGCAATCTAGGTTGCTTGAGTATATTAAATTAATTTAAATCTTTAGTTAGTTAAAATTCACAAAAAATAAAAAGGTTTTATACATGAAAGGCATTATCTTAGCGGGCGGCAGCGGCACAAGACTTTATCCTATTACCAAAGGGGTTTCCAAGCAGCTTGTACCTATTTACGACAAGCCGATGATCTACTACCCCCTGTCGGTTTTAATGCTTGCGGGAATCAAAGAAGTTCTTATCATCACCACGCCGCAAGATCAGCAAAGTTTTATAAACCTTTTAGGAAACGGAAACGATCTTGGCATGCAGCTCTCCTACGTCGTACAGCCTAGCCCGGACGGACTGGCACAAGCGTTTTTACTCGGTGAAGAGTTTTTAGCAGGCGACGATGCGTGTTTGGTGTTAGGAGACAATATCTTCTACGGGCATGGACTCACGGAACTTCTTGCCAAAAGTATCAAAAATGCCAAAGAGGAGAACAAAGCTACCGTTTTCGGTTACTACGTCAGCGACCCTGAGCGTTACGGCGTGGCGGAGTTTGATGCCAACCGCAATGTCATCAGCATAGAAGAAAAACCTAAAAATCCAAAAAGCAATTATGCAGTGGTGGGTCTTTATTTCTACCCAAAAGACGTAGTTGCAAAAGCCAAAGAGGTAAAACCTTCAGATCGCGGCGAACTAGAGATCACGACGCTCAATCAAGCATATTTGCATGAAAATAGACTGCGCGTGAAACTTATGGGGCGCGGTTATGCATGGCTAGATACGGGAACGCACGAATCGCTTTTGGAAGCAAGCCAGTTTATCCAAACGATCGAAAACCGTCAATCGTTAAAGGTGGCATGTTTGGAAGAGATCGCTTATGAGATGGGCTATATATCCAAAGAAAAACTCTTAGAGCTTGCCGAACCGTTAAAGAAAAACCAATACGGACAATACCTCATTCGACGTGCACAAGAGGGGAAGGTGTTACGATGAATTTTATACGTACCCAAATCCCCGACGTCGTCATCGTAGAGCCAAAAGTCCACGGCGATGCCAGAGGCTATTTCGTAGAGACGTTTCGTGCCGATAAACTCGAAGCGTTTTTAGGCTATGAAATCGACTTCTGCCAAGACAACGAAAGCAAATCGAGCAAAGGGGTTCTGCGTGGACTTCACTACCAACTCCACCCTGCCGCACAAACCAAACTGGTACGTGTGATCCAAGGAAAAGTGCTTGACGTCGCCGTCGATATTCGCAAAGGAAGCCCGACATTCGGGCAACACGTAGCGGTGGAGCTAAGCGCCGAGAACAAACGTCAGCTTTTAGTGCCGCGAGGGTTTGCTCACGGGTTCGTAGTTTTAGAGGACGATACGATCTTTGCGTACAAAGTAGACAACTACTACAGCCCCGAAAACGACCGTGGGATAGCGTTTGACGATCCCGCTTTGGCGATTGATTGGCAATTGCCCCACGAAGTACTCAATCTTTCGGCAAAAGACAAAACCCAACCCAAACTGCATGAAACGCAAGATATTTTTACCTACGGCGTGAACTACTATGCGTAATATTTTAGTAACGGGTGCAAACGGGCAACTAGGCTCTGAAATAAAAGAACTTGTAGACAAAGCCGCGACTTTAGTCGCACAAGAGAGTACTTTTTTCTTTACCGACCGAGAGACCCTCGATATCACAAACTTCCATGCCATGGAGGAGTTTATCGACACGAACGAGATCGATACCATCGTCAACTGTGCCGCTTACACCGCCGTCGATAAAGCCGAAACGGACGCGTATAACGCCGATGCCATCAACCACGTGGCAGTCAAAGATATGGCAAAACTCTCAAAAGAAAAAGGGCTTAAGCTTATCCATATCTCCACCGATTACGTCTTTAACGGTAAAAACTACATGCCATACAAAGAGGATGATGCCACGGCGCCAAACGGGGTGTACGGGCAAACAAAACTCGATGGGGAACATGCCATCCTCGAAATAGCGCCAAAAGGAGCGATTATAATCCGCACCTCGTGGGTTTATAGCACCTACGGAGCCAACTTCGTAAAAACGATGCTGCGACTGGGTAAAGAGCGCCAAGAGCTCGGCGTGATTTTTGACCAAGTGGGAACACCTACCTATGCAAGGGATTTGGCGCAGGTTATTTTAGATATACTCCCAAAAATCGGAAGTGAGGTTACCTCGTTCCCAACGTCCTCGTTGGGAATGCAGATAGATGGTAATGTAACAAGTCCTAGTATGCATTCCCAAGCTGGAGCTTTGAAACGAGATGGAGTAGAAATATACCACTACTCCAACGAAGGGGTGCTTAGCTGGTACGACTTTGCCAAAGAGATTATGCGCATGGCAAAACTCACATGCCAAGTAAACCCCATAGAAACCAAAGAGTACCCGACCCCCGCCGTACGCCCCCACTACTCGTTGCTTAACAAAGCAAAAATCAAAAAAGATTTCAACATAACCATCCCTTACTGGAAAGATAGCTTGGATGATTGTTTACGTAAATTAGGAGAAAGAAAATAATGCAATCGATTTTATTAACGGGAACCGCAGGGTTCATAGGCTCAAACTTTGTACCCTATTTTTTGGAAAAATACCCGAATTATAACCTAGTAAATCTTGACCTTTTAACCTACGCGGGTAACCTTGAAAACCTCAAAGAGTGCGAAGGGAATCCCCGCTATAAATTTATCAAAGGGGATATCTGCAACCGCGAGCTTGTAGAATTTATTTTTAACGAATACGACGTCCGCGGCGTCATTCACTTTGCGGCAGAGAGCCATGTGGATAACTCCATCAAAAACCCGGGCGTATTTGTACAGACCAATGTAAACGGCACCTTTACCCTTATCGACGTAGCGTATAAATACTGGATGGAGAAACCGTTTACGTACAAAGAGCGTTTTCGTCGTTCCGAGATTGCGGATCAAGTCCGCAATGACGGCGGCCGTCATCCTGAACTTGATTCAGGATCTAGCTTCCCACGCTTCCACCACATCAGCACCGACGAAGTCTACGGCACGCTTAGCCTTGATCCTAACGATCTCTTTACCGAAGCCACCCCTTACGCTCCAAACTCACCTTATAGCGCATCCAAAGCGTCGAGCGACATGATTATCAGAGCCTACCATGAAACCTATGGCATGAACACCGTCATAACCAACTGCTCCAACAACTACGGACCGAAGCAACATGACGAAAAGCTCATCCCGACCATCATCAGAAATGCGCTCAAAGGCAATCCTATCCCTATCTACGGCGACGGTAAAAATATCCGCGACTGGCTCTACGTGCTTGACCACTGTAAGGGGATCGACCTTGTGTACCACGAAGGTAAAAACGGCGACACCTACAACATCGGCGGACGCAACGAGAGAACTAATCTTCAAATAGTTGATCGCATCTGTACAATCTTGGATGAAAAAGTACCTCCGCATAATGTCATTGCGAGAGAAACGAAGCAATCTATTGCTTCATACAAAGATCTTATCACCTTCGTAGAAGACCGCGCTGGACACGATAGACGCTATGCCATAGACGCCACAAAGCTCGAAAACGAACTTGGCTGGAAGGCAGATGAGAACTTTGACACGGGAATCGTGAAGACGATTGAATGGTACTTGAAGAAGTATAATATATAATGGATCAACCTGCTGTCGCTATTTTGCTTGCTACCTACAATGGTGCAAAACATCTAAGCGCACAGTTGGATTCTTTACTTTTACAAACATATTCAAATTTTACAATACATATCTCTGATGATGCTTCTTCTGATAAAACATGTGAGATTATAGAAGAATATGCTAAGCGGTTTCCAGATAAGTTTATGTATACAAAAAATGAAACCAATATCGGTTATGTAAAAAATTTTGAAAAACTATTAACAAAGTGTACGGAAAAATATCTCGCATTTTGCGATCAAGATGATATCTGGCACGAAAATAAATTATCACTTCAAATAGCTGCAATGCAGGAACTGGAAAAAAAGTTTCCAAATGAGGCCTGCCTTGTTCATTCAGACCTTAGAGTGATAAATAAAGATAATGCAACCATCAAAAAGTCTTATTTTAAGTTTCGTGGATATCGCCTTAAAGACAAAAAAGATTTAGGGCATGTTTTGGGACCTTGCGGCGTTATGGGAAATACGATTTTGATGAATGCACAACTTAAAAAAGTTGTGTTGCCTTTTCCTGAATTTTTAGATGTGCACGATTATTACGTTGCCGTTATATGTGAACTTTTCGGTCATAGAAAAACTCTTAATATGGCTCTAATAGATTACAGAATCCATGAACACAATAGTAGCAATAACAATAAGAATTTTGCAAAAAAAAATTTTTTTAAAAAATTTATCGAGAGAAAATTCACCCTTCCTAATTTAGATACGAAAAGAAAAATTTTTCTTCCTCCTTTACTGACGATAATTCAAGATAAACAAGATTTGAAAATTTTACAAAGTTATATAGAATATTTAGAATTTAAACAAAATCGTTTCACAATTTTTATAAATCTACTTAGATATTCTCTCGTCAAAAGAGATTTGATGTTTAGAACAAAACTGTTTTTTAAATTTTTTTGGACGACAAGATACTCTGCAAATGATCGTATATGAATTTCAGAACACTTGATATTTCGAAATATATTTACAATCTCTTTCAAGTTTTTACAAAAAAACAATTTAAAGGCTGGGGACGTAAAAAAACAGGTCGTTTTGCTGCATGGTGTCATAAAAAATTTGGTGGGACTTTAATGCTCCAAGAAGATGGTTTTATCCGTTCCATCGGACTCGGTGTCGATGGTTTTCCTTCTTTTAGTTTAATTGAAGACGATATAGGAATCTATTATGATGCAACCGCTCCTAGCAGACTCGAAAACATTTTAAATACGTACGACTTTCAAAATGACGTAAAATTAATGGAAAATGCAAGACAAGCTATCAGTTTAATAAAAAAGCATCATGTATCTAAATACAATATGTTAGGGAGAGATCAAGATTGCTTCGTCGTTCCTCCTCGCAATGACGAGAAAGTGGGGTGCTTCGTCGTTCCTCCTCGCAATGACGAGAAAGTGGAGTGCTTCGTCGTTCCTCCTCGTAATGACGGGAAGATGAATTGTTTTGCCGCTTTTCACCGTCATTGCGAGCAAAGCGAAGCAATCTCTTCCAATATCCTTATTATTGCTCAAACAGAAGGCGACGCCTCTCTAGAATATGGCATGTTGGATAGTTTAACTACTGATGACATGATAGCAGCTGCCCTATCTGAAAACCCAAATGCAAGAGTTTTTCTAAAAATGCATCCTGACGTACTTAGCGGTAAGAAAAAGTCTGATATTACAATTGAAAATCTTCCAAAAAGTGTTTGTGTTATCACTGAAAATATAAATCCTATCTCTCTTCTAAAACATTTTGATAAAGTTTATACAAAAACATCCGGCATGGGATTTGAGGCTTTGATAGTTGGGTGCGAGTGTGTATGCTTCGGTATGCCGTTTTATGCAGGATGGGGAGTTACTATTGATAAATCTACATGCCACAGACGCAAGCAAAAACGAACCGTAGAGGAAATTTTTGCAGCGGCTTATATTTTATATACTCGTTATGGTAACCCTTACACAAAACAAGAGTGTACTATTTTTGACGTGATAGAAGAGATAGTAGCTAGAAGGGATGCGCGGTATAAAAACTGCCGTTGATTTGCGTCGTTTTGATGAGGTAACATCGAAATTTTTCAAAGAGTTCATAATCCACTTCCGTGTAGTTTTGCCAAAAGGCATCGAGTGAAATTCCTTTAGACGTTAGACCTTCTATGTCGTAGAACGAATCTCCCAAACAGATAACGGGCGTTGCATGGTACAGCGAGGAGATACCGACCGTAGAATTTACCGTTACAGTGGCAATGGCATGTTGTAAAAGGGTAGGCAGGTGCAGATCGTAGAGGATGTGTATGCGCTCTTCACAGCCGAGTCGGCGTGCCATTTTTTTTAAAAATGGTTTGTAATTTTTTTTGCCTCGATCCATCGGATGATGTTTAAAGACTAAAAAACTCTCTTTGGGCGCGTGTTTGCAGAAGGAGTAGAGTACCTCTTCCAAAAACTCCTCTATCGTATCGTAAGGGGAATGTTTTTTTATCTGAAAATCGTCGTGCGTTTGAATCGCTACAAAGTAGTAACGTTTTGCAAGGGTAGTTTCAAATTTTTTCAGTGCACCGGCTTCGACTATTTTATAGAGGTGTTTACGCAAAAAATTGCGTATACCGTAAAAACCTTCCCAAAAAGGGGAAAATGTTCTATGGTGTGTATAGTGGGGGTATTTGTAAGCAAAAAGATTGCCTATGATATAGTAAATAATGGCATGCCAAGCCATGCGCCCGTAGGTATTGCCGATGGCACGTATATTTTTTTTATTGCACTCCATCTCTTCATGGTACTCTAACGCTTCGTAAAAAGTTCTTTCGCGCGGAAGCGTACTATTTTTGTTTACACCGTTTTTTTCGAGAGTGATAAAATCGGGTCTGATATACCCTTCCTCAAAAACAAACACACTAACATTTGCTTTTTTAGCTTGATGGATCGCTGTTTCTTGGTAAAATCTGCAATCGCCGAATACAAAAAGCATATCTATGGCATGTGCGCGGAAAAACTCTTTGATAAAATTCTCCCATTGCCGAGGAGTTTCTTTATATGGAGTAAAATGGTCGGCATCGGCGAAATACGCATCGCCCGCATTCAGACCTATTCTAAAGGTACGTGCGCCGTGTCGGGTAAAAATTTGGTCTAACGTATTAAAAAAAGAGCCCATAGGTCCCTGCAGCAGCAGAATATTTTTGCCCTCTACCGCACCGACAATGTCAAATAATTGCAATTAAGCCACCAACGAAAAAAGTTTTTGTAGAATTCTACTCAAATACACATAAAATGTAAATTGTACACGCCGCCAAAAGGAGCTTGCAAGCATCTCTTTTTGTTGCTTGAGCGCTTCGATCATCTCTTCCGCCTCACACCGTTTTTTATCTGTCGGATGAATGTAGCGCGGGTAGAGTAAAAGGGTTGCTGCTACAAGCTCATCGAGTGTTCGCAAGACGTTGCGTCTTTTGAGTGTATGTGCGGCATCGAGGAGATGTTCCGTGTGGGTTGTGGTGAGTCCCCAGCCCGCATAAAAAGGCACGCCGTAGGTAAAAACCTCTTTGCCGTGAAGTAGCCCTTCAAATCCCGTTAAAGAGGACATGGTATGGACTTCATCGACTGCCCGCAAAACGCTCGCCATCCCTACGTGCGTTACGATTGTATCGCAGTAGTGCAGAGCTTCTTGGGTCGGTAGATGACCCTTTCTGTTGCCGCTTAAAACATCGGGGTGGGGCTTGTAGATAATGTATCTGTCGGGGTAAAGTGTTTTTACTTTTTGAAGCAGCTCTTTGTTTGTCATCCCTTCGGCGCCGAAGATGATAGAAGCATCGTCTTCAACCTGACCGACGACGAGGGCTGTTTTTTTCTCTTTTGGAAAATCGAGTGTGGCATGTGCATCGGCATTGTATTTGGAGATTTTATCGGCAACGATGCGCTCTTTGAGTTTGCGTGCTCGTTCTAACAATGCTGCGTCCGGTTGGAGGTTTAAGAGGATATTTTCAAGCAAACTCGGCGTAGTCGGATCGAAGTAGATCCCTTCGTCATCGACCACCAAAGAATAGGGCTGCGTCAGATCGGAACCAAGCCCTACGGAGCGGATAAAACCGTCTTCGACGCGAAAAAGCTTTAGATTATGCTCTTTTGCAAAATGTTCGATAGCATCAAATTTTTTTTTGCCCCAAATGTAAATATGGGAGTTCGCGTCTAAGCCTTTTTTGAGAGCAAGTTTTTTATGTGTCGTAAAAATAGGATTGACAAAGATGATGTTACGATTGTCGTATTCCCAAAAAAAAGGTTTGACAAAACCGTGCTTCCAGCGCGAGAAACCGAAAAAGTATGCTTTTTTATCTAAAAAATCTTGCATGAAAACCTGTTCTGACGTAGTATAGGCGGAAGTATAATACTTTTTTATTTATCCTAAGATGAAAATGGTAATAAACGGCTATTTAACTCTTGCAAAGAGGAAATGATGTTAAAATAACGCCATGAAAAAAAGATACAAAATTTTGGTCACGAACGATGACGGGTATGAATCAAAAGGGCTGCTCGATTTAGTCGCCGCATTGCGCGCAATCGAGGATACGGACGTTACGGTGGTGGCA
>Ga0265295_1001845_pt1 | contig 35956 bp, 28 predicted proteins | sample Munlansysbiofilm_FD_192503 | JGI IMG/M metagenome (GOLD analysis project Ga0265295, IMG submission 192503) | Leachate microbial communities from a municipal landfill in Southern Ontario, Canada - Methane capture system biofilm | ecosystem: Engineered > Solid waste > Landfill > Unclassified ... | reverse complement strand
AGGTTAATGATGGGAGTGATAGATACAGATGAGATGGAGGGGGTGCATACAAAATAGAATTTAAAAAACTTAATGAATAAATCGGCAAAATAATGCTAAAGAGTTTTACAAAAGAAATAGAAGATATTCGACAGATGTATGCCTATCATCATTATTTTAATGCTGAAAAGGTTGCTTTATTGTATCCAGGAAGGAAAAACTATGTATCAGGTAAATTCATTGAAATCGAAGGTCAAAAGGATAAATTAGACCTTGAATGTGGTTTATTATTTACTGAATTTTCGGATTCTGTAAAAAAATGGCAAACTCAAATAGGAGTAGAAATCAATAATTGGATAAATAACTAAACTATGAGCTACGAATATTCAGAAGACGGTTTAATAGAACAAGCAACTCAAGATGTTTTAGAGGATTTGGGTTGGCAGGTTGTTACTGCATGGCATAAGGAGAGTTTTGTTGGTGATAGCCTATTAGGTAGAAGCAATAAATCTGAAGTTATTCTAAGCAAATTTTTATTGCCAGTACTTGAGAAATTAAACCCGGGTTTGCCAATTAAAACCTACGAACAAGCAATAGAACAAATCAATCAAAAATTAGCAGATAAAACTTTAGCACAGGTAAATAAAGAAAAATACGATTTATTTAAAAATGGTGTACCGGTAGCTTATACAAACGATAAAGGAGAGCTAATAAAGAAAAAACTAAAGGTATTTAACTTTAAAAATTATTCCGACAATCATTTTCTCGCAGTGCGTCAATTAGAGGTGGTTGGAGAACTTTATAACCGCAGACCCGATGTTGTAGGTTTCGTTAACGGGATTCCATTGGTTTTTATGGAACTCAAAGCACATCATACCGATTTACGTAATGCTTATAATGATAACTTAAGAGATTACAAAGACACAATACCGCATATTCTGCATTGCAATGCATTTGTCATTTTGAGTAATGGTACAGATGCCAAAGTAGGAACAATTACAAGTCCGTATAAATATTTTTTAGAATGGAAACGTATTGAAGAAGAAGAGGAGGGTGTGGTAAGTTTAGATACGATGTTGAGAGGAACTTGCGCACCACATAGGTTTATGGATATATTTGAGAATTTTTTGCTCTTTGACGACTCTCATGGTAATATTGTTAAGCTAATGGCTAAAAACCACCAGTATATTGGTGTAAATAAAGTGTTGGAGAATGTCAAGAATATTTCAGATTTAAAAGGAAAGTTAGGAGTGTTTTGGCACACACAAGGTAGCGGAAAGTCTTACTCAATTGTATTTCTGTGCGAAAAGATTCATCGCAAACTAGGCGGTGCATACACTTTTTTGATTGTATTAGACCGAACAGAGCTGGAAAATCAAATTTATGATACTTTTTCGGGTGTAGGAATTGTTAATGATAAAAATATAATTGCTGGTAAGAAAAATGGCTTAACCGGAAGAGAACACTTGCGAGAATTGTTGTCAGAAAATCATCGTTATGTTTTTTCGCTTATTCATAAATTCTCGATAGATACAGAAAAAGAATCTGAATATCCGCTTATTACAAATCGCAAAAATATTATCGTTATTTCTGATGAGGCTCACAGAACACAAGGAGGTACTTATGCTAGAAATATGCGTTTTAATGGATTGCCAAATGCCTCTTATCTTGGATTTACAGGCACTCCAATTATTAAAGACGAAGAAGAGCTAACAAAGAATATTTTTGGTGAGTATGTGTCTGTTTATGATTTTAAACGAGCTATTGAAGATGAGGCAACTTTGCCATTACGATATATTAATAGAGGAGAAAAACTTAATATTGAAAATCCACAGCTTGACGAACGTATGGCAGAGATTCTGGAGGATGAAAATTTAGATGAAGATCAGCAAAAAAAACTTGCATATCTTTTTCAGAAAAATTATCCGATTCTTACTGCAGAACCAAGGTTAGATGCAATAGCAAAAGATTTAGTTTGGCATTTTAACGAGAGAGGTTATCAGGGAAAAGCAATGTATGTGGCTATTGATAAACCAACTGCTGTTCGCATGCATAAGCTAATATTGGGATATTGGCCAGAATATTTGAAAGAATTAGCAGATCGAATCAAAAATGCTGAAGATCAGCAAGAAGCTCAGGAACTTCAACGAAAATATGATAAAGTAGCTGAGACAGAAGTTTGTGTTGTTGTTAGTAGCGAGCAAAACGAAGTTGATAAATTTCGTAAGATGGAGCTTGATATAGAATTTCATCGTAGAAAAATTGTAGAACGAAATTTAGAAAAAGAATTTAAAGACCCTGAGAATCCATTCCGATTGGCAATTGTATGTGCAATGTGGATAACTGGATTTGATGCTCAATGTGTATCAACAGTATATTTGGACAAACCTATAAAAGGACATACTTTAATGCAAACTATCGCACGTGCAAATCGTGTGTATGATGATGAAAAAGAAAATGGTCTTATCGTTGATTATGGCAATGTTTACGAGCAATTAGAAAAAGCATATTCTATTTATGGCGAAGGAACAAAAGGTAAAGATAATAAAGCTGGAACAGGTAAACCAGTTGAGCAGTTGATAGAACTTGCCGATGAACTTAAAAAGACCATTCAAGAAGTAATAGATTATCTAAGCACATTAAATTTCAATTTGCAAGATTTAATTAATGCAAAACCTATGGATAAAATAGGTAAATTAAAAGAGGCTGCAGATTGCGTTTGTCTTAATGAAACTACACGAACATCTTTTGAAATTATGGCTCGTAATGTTTTTAGAAAATATAAAGCCTTATATCCCGAAGAGCAGATAAAACCTTATATCAAACAATATAATGCAATAGAGGCTATTTATAATCTTTTAAATCAAAATGTAAAAACTGCAGATGTTACAGAAATAATAATGCAGTTGCAATCTATTGTAAGTGAAAGTGTTATTGTCGAAAAAAACCAGTCAGCAGAAAAAGATGATAATGTTTATGTTGACCTTAGCAATCTTGATTTTGATAAATTAAAAGCCGCTTTTGCAAAAATATCAAGAAAAAACACCATGACTTACAATATGCAACAAGCTATTGAAAAGAAATTGCAACAAATGCTTAAAGAAAACCCTTTGAGATTAGAGTTTTATGAAAGATATAAGGAAATTATTGATGAATATAATAAAGGGAAAACACTCGAAAATACAGTAAAAGCATTTGAAAATCTTAGTGAATTTATTAGAGACCTCACTATAGAAGAGCAACGAGTGGTAAGAGAAAACCTCGAAAACCAGGAAACCTTAGCTATTTATGATTTACTAATAGAAGGAAAAGAATTAAATTCACAAGAAATTAAACAAGTAAAGAAAATAGCCAAAGAAACACTTGATAAACTCAAAGTTGAGAAATTAAAAATAGATCATTGGCGAGAAAGCAGACAAATATCTGCACAAGTTAAAGGCGTGATTTACGACAATCTCTTATGGTTACCTCAAGAAGCATACACTGACGAAGATGTAGGCATAAAGACAGCTAACGTTTATCAACATATTTACACAAATTACTATGGTGGTGGACAGAGTGTTTATCAGCGTATTGCGTAGGAGTTGAAATCTTGTTTTCTTCATACAATAAACAAAAGCAACTTTATAGTTGCATAATTATAATTTAAGTAGTATCTTTGCAACTATATGATAAATGGCCACAAGGAATGAAGTTGAAAAATATTTAACTGATCTTAAGCAGAAAATTAAATTTTTTGGCATATTGATTTGGGACGACAGAAGTAAAAACCGACAAGCTTTGCTCGATTTGGAGATTAGTCCAAGCCAACGAAAAGATGAAATATTAAAACTACAGCCCGAAAACTATATGCAAGGTCCCATAGATGAAAAAATGCACGGAATTTTGCCAATGTGGGTTTTTGGAACAATGATAAAAGGAAAAGAAGTTTACATAAAAGTAAGTATGGGAGTAGAAAATTCACAAGCAGTTTGCATTTCCTTTCATGTTGCCGAGTTTGAAATGTCGTATCCGCTTAAAACAAAATAATTATGAAAAGTCCAATTACAGGTAAAGAGATGCAAGTAGTAAAAGAACTACGCAAATCAAGTTTTCGCAAAGAAGAATTTGAAATTGTTTTTCATGCATACAAATGTATGGATACTGGTGAGTTTTTCGAAGACGATTTGTTTTCACAATTAAATTACAATCAGGTATTAAATAAATATCGTGAAAAAAACTCAATTCCATTTCCGGAGCAAATAATCGAAATTAGAGAAAAATATGGAGTTTCAGCCTCAAAAATGTCCGAAATTCTGGGTTTTGGCATAAATACTTACCGTCAATACGAAGCCGGCGAAGTGCCAAGTGCGTCAAACGCAATGTTAATCAATCTAATTTCAGATCCACATGAGTTTAAAAAAGCAATAGAAAAAAATAAGAACCTGAACAATTCTTTTAAAATTAAAACGATAAAGAGAATAGATAAGATTCTTGAAAATGCCAGAGATAACAAGCAAATTCGCTACTTTCAGCTATATCTTACAGGAGATTGTGTTGCCGATTCATTTACCGGTTACAAAACTCCCAATATCGAAAAATTGGCAAATATGATTGTGTTTTATGCCGAAAAAACTCAAGCATGGAAAACAAAACTTAATAAATTACTGTTTTATGCCGATTTTGCAATGTTTAAAACTTATGGACAATCAATAAGCGGATTTAGATATGCTGCAATAGATTTAGGACCAGTTCCAAATAACTTTAATGTTTTATACGGATATTTAATCAACAAAAATAAACTAAGGGTTGAGTACTCATATTTTACAAACGGGATTGGCGAGCTAATCAAAAAGTCGCAAACAGATTTTCAACCTGAATTATTTAAGCAAGAAGAAATCAATACCATGAATATGGTTTTGGAGAAATTCAAAGAAACCACTACACAAGATATTATCGAAATCAGCCATACTGAAAATGCATGGAAGGATAATGTTGATTCAAAATCACTAATAAATTACAAATACGGGTTTGACTTAAAAGCAATTTAAACATGACAAACAACTTCATCACCGATAATAAAAATATGTCAAGTAAACCGAACGAAATACTTGACATTTTTTTTATGTAGTTAAACTATTAAATAGTCTTTGTGTTTGATTTTAAGTCTTGCCCTAATGATTGCATATTTAAGGTTGGCATTGTTACAGTTGTTATGCCCGAAAGTGCGGTAAGACTAGCAATATATGCTCTTAAATATGGGAATAGGATTGCAGGAGCATTTACATAGAAATAGTTATTCAAATCATTCGTATCTGTGTCTGGATGAAAAATGAAGAATCCAATAGCAGAGACACTAATCTCAAGCTGCTTATTTTCGTCCTTGATTTCTACATTTAAAACAATTTCAAATTTCTTTTCGGTTTTATTAATTGTTCCACTCGGTTTAAACGCAAAACTAATTTCGTCACCAATTTTTCCAGACTTAATATTAATAGTCGCTTTGCTTATCAAAAAGTTTGTAAACTGAAATTTAGCTGTTTTAACTTGTTTTTCCATAGTATTATGCGGCTAGAGCGTATTGGTCAAATGTGCTATAAGCTAAATAATCAGGGAATATTGCATCGCTTGAAATTTTTATCATTTCGTTTTTATTCACAAATTGATTAAATTTAAAAACCTTTTCAGCTTTAGAAATTTCTGTCAAAGACTCTTCAGAAATAAATAAAATGCTTTCAGGATAAAACAATTCGTCAAATTCGGCAGTTAAATCAATCTCTGCATCAATATACTCTTCATTTAAACTAAATTCAAACTCAGGCTTCACCTCTACGACATGAGTTTGTGACATTTCTTTATACTCATAAGTAAATGTCAAGTTTGTAAATAGATTTGCTATTTTTTGCAAGTTTTTATAGATATATTCTTTGGCTGTCATAAATGTAGGTTTTTTGTTAATATAGTTCTTATTTCTCCAGCTATTTGAAATGCTTTTTCTCCTTGACCCGAAATAATTTCAACATCTTTATAATCTGAATCAATTCTAAATGTTTTTAAATCTTTTATTTTTCTATTATACACACTATACATTTGCCTGTCAAAACTCATAATAGTTTTTCCTAATTCTTTAATAACATAAGTATGTGTGCTTTATTTGCTGTTCCCAATTCTTTGATATAATTCATCGTAATTAATACCGCAAAAATCTTTTAATGCAAATTTCATAAGCTGAAAGCAACTATAATACGAGCAGTGTACACTAGGGGCATATAAATTAGTGTCAATTAAGACTTTAGCTGCATCAAAGTTGAATTCAGATTTTTGCTTTAGTTTGGTCATTCTACAAACCTGTTGTTTTTTGATTTGCAAAATTAGTTAAACATTTTTGATTTGCAAAACAAAATATAATTCATTATTTCGTTGAGGATATTTTGACGAAGACTTTAACAAAAAATTGCATTGGTAACTGGTAAAAACAATTCGAAGTTAATAATCAACGAAAAAGGAGAGGTCTGCAAAAATATTTAAATCATTAAATGCAATTTGTCCGATACTGTCTGTCAAATGGCAATATTTGCCAAATTGATTCTAAACTAGCACTTTACACCAATAACAGAGATGTATTCATTTCTTTAACAACTACATTTAGAAAATTTATAATTAATGATAATCATTTAAATCGGAACAATTTGCGAGTATAGATCGATAACGACACGCTTTGGCGTTCAGTGTAAGTAGTTTTGGGGTAATAACTAATAAAATTATTATTATGGATTCAAAAACTACATTAAGAAGTTGGTCTAATCCACATAGCAGCAGCAAAATAAGCAAACAGATGAAAGGTATAATTATTGATTACATTGAAGACAAGGGCTTTGGTTTTATTATGGATGAAAACCAAGAAAAGCGTTTTTTTCATATCTCTGATATAATAGAACGGAGGAAATTTTTAGATAATATTCCTGATTATTATTTCACAGATTGGATCGAAAGAACATGTTATGTTGTTGAATTCACTCCTACTGAAAATACTAAAGGCTTAAACGTAAAGGATGTTAAATTAACAAGTCAAATATTTGATGAAAGAACAAAAGACTTAGAATTTGAGGCAAGAATAGTAGATGTCGAATACTATGTTGATTCATTAACACGAACAGTTTCTGGAATTAAAAACGGCATGTCTGACCCCATTGGTTCTACAGCTGGAAGTAATGGCACATTTAGAATGGGCTATCCAGAATACGTAAGGGAATTAAATATACATTTCCGAAGAATTGATGATATTGGTTGGGGCACAATAGATGTACGTGAATTAGCTTTATCGATTAATAATAGAAGAAGTATTACAAATAAATTTATAAGTACTCTGAAAAATAAACTTGTTGGAAAAACAGTAGATATGGTCTTAGAAAAATCACAATTGATGATTAAAGATAGTTCTATCCTTGGGATGTAGATTTGGAATAGTCGAAATATTTTGCTTATTTTATAATTTAAAACCAAAAGCATGAAGAGATTAGATTTAAAATTCAAAGTAAAGTTAAACTTAATACTAAGTTTATGCTTATCAGTGTTTTTCGTAGCATGTATTACAAATAATGAAAAAGAAGCAGATGTTAAAGATGATAAGCCTATAATTGAAGATACAGAGGAAAAACAATTAGAAGAAAGCAATGATACCCTTGTATTAATTGAGTTAACTGAAGATTGGAATGAACTATTAGTAAAGCAGGACCTTGATGGTTTGATAGAAATGTATGGAGAAGAAGTTTCAACATATGGTTCATTTTATTCAAAAGAACAGGTTTTAAAAAATAAGAAGCAATTTTTCGAGAAATATACTGACTTTAATCAAAGTATTACTGGAGAAATAGAAATAGAAAGAATAGATAACAAACACTACAAACTCTTATTTCCTAAAAGAACAAATTATAATCGAAATACATACGATGTTCAAGGCATATTGGTGTTTCAAAGAGTGTCTGATCAATGGAAAATTGTGCTTGAGAGTGATTCCCAAACTGATAAAACTCTGCAGGAAATAAAAGCAAAAAAGATTACGCTTGATATAGTCGAAAAAATAGTAACAACATCACCTCGCTTTAATGAATTAACTGATGGTCTTTATGAAGCCGTTGTTGCAAATGGGGGGATTACATTTGGCTATGCTTTAGTTGGTGGGCCTAATGAAGAAGATAATCCTTGGAGTTACTCAGAAACATATGACTTTAAGCTTTATGAATCTTATACTGACAGAATTGTAACTATTACATACTTTACTTTTGATCCTTACGAGTTACAATTATATGAAAATAGTGAGCCTATTGAATTTAATAGAGATTTGTTTATCGAATGATGCAGATTCCTTTGACGTATAAAAATGTTAAAGTGATAGTAAAAGTATTTGTAAACTTTTGGAGTTCTAAAAATTATTTGTAATTTTATACGTGTTTGGTTATATCAAATTTAAATTATAATTGTTATGGAGGGTATTACTGTCGTTTTTAATTTAGGTATTGTTGTTGTATTCTTTGGTGTATCTTTTCTAGGTTTAAGCTCATTGTAAGATAGAGTTGAAGCTAAAGATATGGATGAATCTAGACATGAGAAGGTACTTAGACTAATAAAACATATGCAGTATTTAGTATATATTATAACAATTCTTCTTGCTTGGTTTGCCATTTATATATCAGCTGTTGATGATTGGGGTTAGAAAGATCTTTTCAACGCAGATGTTTGGGGGACTATTTGTATAGCTTTTTTAATTGCAATTCCTATCATAATTATTAGAGCATTTAGAAATAAGTGATTAAATAATTATAAATTTTAGTTTGTTATAATATAGACTTTGAAGTAAATAGATAAAAATGCAATGTATGGTTAGCATTATTAACTTGGTTTAAAGAAAGGTCTGAAAGAAAAGATTTTATTTATCAATTCAATGAATCAGCTAGATTAGCTTTCATAGGTGGTCAAACAGATACTTTTTTAAAGGCAAGTATTACTTTTGGCAACTCAAGCTATAGACACGCTTTTTCTAAAGCTTTTGGCGGAGGGTTTAGAATTAAAGCAGAAGCAGGAGGTGTTCTTACTCGTAATGATGTAAAATCAATAGATAAAAAAATCAAATCCTACTTCTGCCAATAAATTGGAGGCAATGTAAACGTCAGTAAATAACTAAACAGACAAAAACCATATCGAACTCAGGTTATTATTGTAAGACCTCTGAAAAAATTGGCAAAGTCATTTGTACAGTAGAAGCTTTTTTCTGCAAAAACAGGGTAATAATTGAATACAACAAGAAAGGCGAAAGCAGCTGATAATCAAGGGTCGGTCAGCAGTTCTGAAATCTGATGAAAGTTTAAGCTTATTTTGAAATGTTTGGAATAATAAGGAAATTTAATTGGTATCATTGGGACTAAAAAAAGCTAAACCTACTAATCGTGAATTTATTTTTCAAGTCAAAAGTCAAAACTAAAAAAAAAGAGTTATTTTAGCCAACTTACAAACCAGAATAAAATGATTGCTTTTAATGACATTAAGGAATTAGTATCTGCTCTGAAGAGAGAAGAAAAGCTTATTTCGGAAATGTTTAGCAAAAGAAAATCTCTTAATTACAAGTATAGCTACGCCTTAGAATTAGTTGACAATGATGAAGACCGAATAAACTTTCTGATACAGAGATCTGTAATTAGAGAGAATGGAGGTTTTTTAGAAATTGACGACCAATTTGTTGAGTTTTTTGAGCAGGTTCTAGATGTAAATGAGGAAGTTAATCTATCCTATATTAATGAAAATATCAAAAACATTAAAGAAAACATAGACTATTTTCTAAATGAAAACAATGAAAATCGAAAATATAGCTACTTAAAATTCATAAAAAAAACTCTCAGAAAAATGGGAATCATTACACTTAGAAGTGTGGTAGATTTAAGACGAAATATTGAGAATACTTTTAAAAATGAAGCTAACTATAAGAATAAACAGCTAAAACTAGAAAACCTTGATGAGAAAAGAATAATTATTACTAATTTAATCAAGCACACTCTATCGCTAATTAATGAAGAAGAGCTAACCTTTTTTAAGAATGCTTTGGATGAGGAATTACACCGAATAATAATTGACTTAAAACTACAACTTGGGGAGTGTTCTCATAATCTGATAGAAATAGAAAAACAGATAATTGATTATCTCAATCAAATAAAACATCAAGGAAAATTTATCGAAAAACTGAGAAAATTAAAATATTTAAAAGATCATTTTACGATTGAGGCCGAAACAAACATCAAATTAGTACTCGCAAATAAAAATCTAGTGATTTTTGAACCACGGATAAGTGAACCATTAAATTTATCAGTAGATTATCTTAGAGAAAATGAAAACGCATTTGATGCAATTAAAAGAGTTGCAAAAAACCATAGAGGTAGAAAAATATTTAAACGATTAATTGCTGATAACATTTCGGATGAATATATAGAAAATAGTGTTGAAGAAGAAGTGATGATAAATTTAGAAGAAGTGAAGAATCATTTTATAGCGACTAGTGATAACTTATTTAACTTTATTATTAATTATAATTTCTTAAAAGAAGTAGATTTTAACGAACGTGTAACTATATATTGTCAAATGGTTTCGCAATATGAGCAAGAATTGTTGGTAGAAGATGACTTTCAACAAATAAACGATATTGAATACACATTAGTTTATCCTAAATAAAATTATGAAAACAAAATACACCTCCGATATATTTGAAATCCTTCGTAAGGGGCAATTTATTTGTTCTAATAGTCCCAATGAGCAAATGCAAACTCTTTATAAAATTTTAGAAGATGAAAGTACTTTTGAAGATTTATATGAATATTTTTATCAGATTAATTACATTTTGGAACTAGGAAATGAATATTTTTATTTTAGCCGTCAAGAAAAAAATGTCGATTTGGATAGAAAACTCGAAAAAGCTTTTAGTTGGATAGATATTTTAGATTTTTTTAAAACATTTGATTCGTCTTTTGATGTTGGTTTTAGATTTACTCCTTCCGAAATTCATAATCAATTGAAGAATAATGCTGATTTAAAGGCAAAGTTGGATAATATCAAAAAAATTAGTGCCGATAAGTTAAACTATTTAGATAGAATTAAAAAAATTATTGAAAAGCTAGAAAAGGACAACTTCATTTCTTTAGAAAATGAAATTTCGGAAACCTATAAAGTTCTAACTTCCTTTAATTATTTGAAAGACCTTGTAACTATTATTAACATTCCTGAAGACATAGAAAATGAGATACCTGAATAAAATTATTTTTATCAATAGTGCCTCTGTAAAATATGCAGAAATTGGCTTAGACGGTAACGTCCATTTAATAGGTACACAAGGTGTAGGTAAAAGTACATTACTTAGAGCTATTTTGTTTTTTTATAATGCCAATAAAATTAAGCTCGGAATTTCGAGAGAGAAAAAAAGTTTTGATAATTATTATTTTGAATATCAGAACTCATATATCATTTATGAAGCGGTAAAAGACAATATTCCATTTTGTGTACTAGCCTATAAAGTAAATGGCAAAGTTGCTTATAGATTTTTTAATTCTGCGTACAAAAAAGAATTTTTTATTGATGAAAATGGTCGAGCTTTTGAAAATTGGGAAAAGACTAGAAATGCTCTTGGAAAAGACATTTATTACACCAGAATTATTTCGAATTATGAAGAATACAGAAAAATAATCTATGGTGATAATAAAGGCTTGAACCCTGAATTTAGAAAATATGCTTTGGTCGAAAGCAAGCAATACCAAAATATACCGAGAACAATCCAAAATGTGCTATTAAATACTAATTTAGAAGCGAAATTTATTAAAGATACAATTATTAATTCCTTGAGTGAAGAGGAGTTTACAATAGATGTTGAAAATTATTCTAAAAATCATTTAAGAGATTTTGAAACCCAAATAAATGATATAAAAATATGGTTTAAAAAAAACAATAAAGGTCAAATAATAGTTAGAAACCAAGCTGATAAAATAATTGATAAATATCGGATTTTTAATTTTCTTAATAGAGAGAAAAAAGAATTAGCACGCAATTTATTTAGTAGAATAGACCACATAGAAAAAGAGAAACCTGATTTATCGTCAAATTATGCTAATGAAAATACTAAACTAATTGAACTACTTCAAAAGAAAGAAAAATTGACGCAACTTCATCTAAAGAGAGAACAAAATATTATTTCAGAGATTGATTATATTAAGAAAGAATTAACGAAAGCGGACAAAAAACTACTCGAATATGAGAATCTAAATATTAATGAAATAATTATAAATGTAGATAAAAAAGATGCACTTGCAAGTGAGTTAAAAACACTAAGTGATGAAAAAAATCTGCTAACTTCTCAATTTTCTCAAATTAGTCAAAAATATGAAGCACTAATTTTACAAATTCAAAATCAACAACAGGAATTCAAGAATTCAAGAAATGCAGAAATCAATAAAATAAAGAGTAAATTTAGCGATGAGAAAACAGTTCTATATGAGACCTACCAAAAATTGATACTGCAAATTAGAGAAGATAATAACGCAGAAAAGGAAAGAGCTTCTAATGATGTTACTCTAATTATTGAAAAAGAAAATATAGTTAAAAGAAAGAAGGCTGAATTAAAACACAAAACTTTTTTTACAGATGACATAGAACTATGTAAGGAAGAAAAAAAACTGTTAGATGACAAAATTGCAAAATCAAATTCAGTAAGTCTTAACGCTACAAATGAATCTATATTAGCACGGAAAGAATGGGAATTAAAAGTGACGGAAATAGAAAAAATTGCAAAATTAAAAAACGATAAAGAAAAAGATAATCTACTAAGATACTCGACAGAAATAAATACTATTAAAACTAAAATTGAACAAAGTAAATTGTCTCTATATGGTTGGTTAAATGACCATATCCCAAATTGGGAGAACACAATAGGAAAAGTAATTGATGAAGAAAACGTATTGTTTAATACAGAATTAAATCCTAAACTAGTTGACGAAAAAGCATCTACTTTGTTTGGCATCGAGATAAACTTAAATGCTCTTGACAATCGTATTAAAACGGTTGCAGAATATAATCAAGAAATCGAAAGACTCGAAAGTGATATTTTAAAAATCCAAAAAAGCATTGTACTAATAAATGGGGATAAGGATGATAGTCTGGGAAAATTGAATATCAAGTTTAGAAAAAAACTCAGTAATCTGAAAGAAACTATTTCTGAAAATGATTACATCAAGACGCAAAGTGAAGAAAAATTAAAGAAAAATAAAATTGAATTAAATGAATGGTTGCTAAAAGCTAAATCGGAAAAAGAGACTGTTTTGCAAAATCTTGAAAATGAATTAGAGGAAATTGCAAATGAAAGGTCAAAAGTTCAAGAACGATTAATAAGTGTAAAAAAAGGAATCAGCCGAAAAATAAGCGTAAAAGAAAATGAAAGAGATAGTGAGATTAAAAAAATGAAGGAAATCACAACCGAAAAGATTGAATCCATAAACACTACAATCACTCAGAAGAAAACAGAATCCAATGGTAGGACTCAAGAATTACAAGAAAAACGAAACTCTGAGCTTGTTGATAAAGGTGCAGATACAAAAAGATTGCAGGAGATAGATACCAGAATAAAAGAGATTGAGAAAGCTCAAGAATATATCCAAGAAAAAGAAACTATTGTAATTGAATATAAAAAAGATAAAAGGGAGCTATTTGATAACATCCCAAAATTTAAAAACGATAAAATAAAATTAGAAAAAAAACAATCATCAATTATCAACGAACACAATATAGAAAAAGAAAAGCTAGACGAAAAATATAAGGAACAAAATAAAATTGTGCAAATAATCAACTCGAAAATTGAAGAGTTTGAAGATGATTTAAAAAAATATAATGAATTTCAAAAATCTGACGCATTTGCAAGCGTCATAGAAGTTTCTTATGAGCAGATTAGAAAAGAAAATGGATTTAAAACTGCTATTTCGATTATTTCTGAAATAAACGATAAGTACTATAAAGGAATTGAAACTTTCAAGGAATTGCAACAATCGATAAACGCTTTTATTGGTAACTTTAACGAGCATAATATATTTAGCTTTAAGGTTAAACTCAATGAAGATATCGATTTCTTAGATTTTGCAACTGAGCTAAAGGAATTTATTGAAGAAGATAAGATTAAGCAATTTGAAATGAGAGTAAATCAACGTTTTGCTCACATTATTCAACAAATAGGTAATGAAACGTATGAGCTCATGTCTAAAGAAGCTGAAATTGAAAAAATCATACGCAAAATAAATGATGACTTTGTGAGTAAAAACTTTGTGCAAGCCATTAAAGAAATGGAAATGCGAATTAAAACAAGCTCAAATCCTGTAGTGAAATTGTTGATTCAAATTAAGGAATTTAATGATGAAAATAGTTTGATCTTAGGTGAAACAAATCTTTTTACATCTTCAGATAGCAATTCGAAAAATCAAAAAGCCGTAGATTTATTAAAACATTTAGTCAAAGAGTTAGAAAAGTACAAAAATTCTACTCTTACATTATCAGAATCATTTGATTTAGAATTCAGAATTGTGGAAAACGATAATGATTCGGGCTGGGTGGAAAAACTTTCAAATGTTGGTAGTGAGGGGACTGATATTTTGGTAAAAGCAATGATAAACATATTGCTCCTTAATGTATTTAAAGACAGTGCGTCAAAAACATTTAAAGACTTTAAACTGCATTGTATGATGGATGAAATAGGAAGATTACATCCAAATAATGTTAAAGGGATTTTGAGATTTGCTAACGAAAGAAATATATTGCTAATTAATGGTTCCCCAACAAGCCAGAACGCTACCGATTATCGCTACACATATAAATTGGCAAAAGAACAATCGAAGACAGATTCTAAAAAGTATATCACAAAAATCAACAGATTGATAAAGGTAAATACCAAAGCACTTAATTAAATGAAATTAACTTTAAAAATCGCAAAAGCATTAGTTAAACTAATAAATGGTGAAAATATTCCAGATAGTTCTGCTAAAGGTAAAGTAATCGACGATTTAGTAAGTGAAAATATTCTTTTCAGAAAAGGTAAACATAAAAAAACCTTACATTTATTAAACGAAAATAATTTACACATTTATTTAGAAAATCAATTGCAAATTTATGATTTGAATAATTATATACTAGCCTTAGAAGATGAGAATTCAAGTCGTGCTGAGTTTGTGAAAATAGCAAGCGATTCAAAAATGTCAAAAGAAAGGGCATTTAAAGGATTTTTGGTAAATAGTTATAATATTATTGAGGCAGAACTAAATAATCAAGAATTATTAATTAACCCAATTGATGGCAGTTTTCTATTTATTTATGACTATGAATCTTTTAAAATACCTAAGAATCTTACTATTGTTGGAGTGGAAAACGCTAAAAACTTTAGCCAAATTCACAAGCAGAAATATTTATTTGAAAATATAGATCCTCTATTTGTATCTAGGTATCCTCAAAATCAAAATAAAGACTTTATTAAGTGGATGAAATCCATTCCTAATAATTATTTACACTTTGGGGATTTTGACATTGCTGGAATTGGTATTTATTTAAATGAATATAAAAAGCATTTATCAACAAAAGCTACTTTTTTTATTCCAGAAAATATTCAAAGCGTAATTAGGAACAACGGAAATAGAGAAAGATATAATAAACAAAAACTAAATTTCAAAATAGAAGAAATAAAAGAAAAACAAGTTTTAGATTTAGTGAAAATTATAAATATAGAAAAGAAAGGTTTGGATCAAGAGTTCTATATATAAATATAAGATCGCATTTGCGAATTGAATTTCAGCCTGAATCTATATCATTTTATCGAATAAAGTTTTGCAATGTCTTTCTAATAAATTCTAAGTTTAACTGGAAAATTTGTCATTTTTAAGAGATTGTCTATAATCTAAATCGATTCTGGAATCCGTTTTGTTACCAACAAAGTACCAGCATTTTATAAAAAATGTACTCGCTTCTCAATTGACTTGAGTATTTTAAGCATTACTCCAGATTTAAAAGCGCTTATAGTACACCATTGCAGAATCTATCATTTGCAGGCACTTTAAATTTGTAAGAAAAACAAAAGTTGTCCCCCAATTGTAAAAAACAAAATCACATGTTGCTATTTATGAGTAACTTACTACTAGTGATTTGCAACTTGGGTTAACTTGTTTTATTCTCCAAACATAAAGTCAAACTTCCCTCTTTCTTTTTCTAATTGCTTTTCGTAGGAATCGATATAATTAGAAATATAATTTGGCTTAATATCCTTTGTTATAATTTTATTATTGCTGTCGAGTATAAATAAACGTGGCGTTTTGTAAGTGCCATAAAAAATTTCATAATTTGTTGTGTTTTCTTTATCGAATAAATTTATCCATGTAAGCTCGTTAGTGTTTATAAACTCGAGACATTCTTTATTGGTTTTATTATTAGTGTTAATCGCTATTACTTCTATGTTTTCTGCTGCAAGTTGTGGATAAGCAGTCTTTAATTCTAATATGGCATCAGTACAAATATCGCAGTCGGGCTCCCAAAAAAACAGGACTTTGTAATTTGAACTTAAATCATATATTGAAGTTTTATTGCCGTCAAAGTCTGTTAAAATCAAATCTTTTCCAATTGAGCCGATAAGATTATATTGTATGCTTTCGATTCTCAACTTCATTATGTCATAAGCTTGTTGTGTTACCCACTGGGGTTTGTGAATCATAAAATAATTTCTATAAACATATACTAAAATTCCTTCAAGTCGCAAATCAGAAGGCTTTTCATATCTCGAAATCAGATAGCTTAAAATATATTGTTGAAATTTAATATTATTGTTTGTTTTTGCGATTAATCTATCGATGTCGGGATAAACTTCGTTGAGTTTGTTCACTCTTACATCAAAAAAATAGTAGCAGTAATCTTCGAGTTGTTTATGAAAAATAAATGCAGGAGTATTTAATAATGCAGCATCAGAAAAATCTACTCTGTCAAGATAATGCTCAATGTAGTATTTGTAGTGAGTGGCTGGATCAGAATATTGTAGTTCTCTAATACTATCGGGAGTTGTAAATGGCTCTAAAAGAGTTAATATTTTAAAAAGGAATTCATCAGGTTTTAGCTCTATTTTATATGTTGAGTATAATTTTGATTGAGCAATATTTAAGCTGTCAATTTTATTTTGCACATGACTTACTGTATCTTTTTGATACATTTGAAAGAAATTAAGTTCCATTTCCAATTGCATCCTTTGTTTATTTATTGCTGCAATGTATTTTTGTAGCTCAACAAAAATTTGATATTGTTTTTCGCCAGTTATTTTTAATTTATTTAAAACATCTCTATTGTCAGTTTTTATTGTGATGTCTTGATGTGTGGCAACTATAAAATCAAATCTAGTTTGTGGTGGAATAATAATAAAGTAAACGCCTGTTTCTAATGTTTTATCAGAAGAAAAAATGACTAATCCATTTTTGGCCACTACCGAATCTATGACTTCAAAATCGGGACCTTTGTGTTTGCCTAGATATATTAAACTCTTGGGGCAATTTTCTATTTCGAGTTTAATGTTATATGCTGATGAGTTTAAACTTATTGTTAAAAATAAAACAAATAAGCCATATTTAATAGCTTTTAAATATGGCTTATTTGAAATGATATTTATTTTACTTTTTATTTTGTTCACGTTTTATTTTTTCGTTGGTAAATTCCACGAGACTCTTAATGTTTTCAACCCCGATTCGTTTTCCTATAATTTTTTTGTTTTTGTCTAATACATAAACTACAGGAGTGCTGTAGATATCATAAAAATCTCTAAATTTTGAATGAGGATATGGACCATCCCAAACATTGTACCAGCCGTCTTCGGTAAGTTCTTTTGCGTCTATAAATTCTTTCCACTCATCTTTGTCGTATTGTGTATAGACAGCAAAAATTTTAACATTCAATCCTTTTAAACTGTCCCTGTGGTACTTCATTAGTTTTGGGACTTCGGTTTTACAGTGTCCGCAGTGTGGTTCATAAAAAACGAGTGCTATATAATCTGCATTTATATCGTGTAAATTATAGTATTTATCATCTAATCCTTGCATACGTTCGAGGTTGTATGCGACTGCTCCTAATTTTGTTGGAGTGATTTTTTCAACTCTTTCGGCTAATTTTGTTAAAAAAGAGCTATCTGCCCAAGGTGCAAGACCACTTAAATACCATTTCTCGGCTATATCAACAAAAACTGCATCGTATCCCATTATTTTTGAGGACTCGAAATAATGTAGCAAGTGAGACACAGTAAATTGAAACATTAGGCTATCGCCTGCATCATAAGTTTTTGTTATAATATTATTTGCTTCGGGAAGCAAGGAATCAATTAATGGGACAACCATTTTATCGAAATAATAATTTATTTTACTTTCGTAGATAGGGGTTCTTAACAATCCACTTTCTGCAAAGTCTAAATAATCGAAGTAGTGAGATTTAAAGTATTTATATTGAAATGATGAGTCGGTTATAACGCCAGTTTCGTTCCTTGGAGGTTCAGGGATTTCGACATCTTTCATTGCCAAAAGTATTTTTGAAAAGAATGAACCAGGGTTTTGTTTTACAAGTTTATCCATGTACGCTATTCTCTCATCATTAAGAGTTTGCATTTCGTCAATTACTGTCTTATTATCAGTTTCGTTATCTTTTGTTGCTTCATATTCTTTATTGAGTTCCATTCGTTTCTTCTGAATAAGAGCCATTTCCTTCTGATATTCATTGAAAATTACATTTTCTTTACTTCCTTTTATTTTCATGTGTTCTACAAATCCAGCAGTATCTGTTTCGATAGAAAAATTATTTTTATCACTTATCAGGAATTCAAAGTAATTCATGTTTCTTGATGGCATTACTATGAGATAAATACCTTTATTTAATTTTTTGTCGCTTTTGAATATCGCATTTCCTTTGCTGTCTATGACTGTTGTATCGACAACATATTTTTTTTCTCCAAAATGGTGTCCTAAATATAATACAGTATCGCTAATCCCATGGATTTTGACTTTAATTTCTTGATTTTGCCCAAATACTCCTATTGTAAATGCAGAAATCAGAAGAGTAAAAAGAAATCGTTTCATAAGTTTTTTGTTTTAAATTATAATATGGTGCAAATTTAATAAAATTTTATAATGTTTTTTATTATTCAAATTCTTTGCCAAAATAGTAATCTAACATGTAAACATCAAATTGGTTTACTTTATTATTATTATTATTTATTATTGTTGGATAAAAATTTTGAGATTTTTCCCTCTAATATCATAACTGGTAGTCATTTCGACCGGATGGATTAATCTTAAAATTAAATAGACCGAATAATATAATGTCTGATTTTTATCGGGCAATAATTATTTTTATCTTATTTAGAAATTGTCGTACCAACTACGTCTTTTTGCAAGTTTTAGGTCTTTTAACATTGATGCTTTTACATTAATTTGAAACATATATGCCTTGTGTGAACCAAATGGTACTAAGTGTAAGCTTGCTTCCCAGCAATGGAGGTCGCGATAGATATCGATAGTTGTGTAAGTCGCTTTATTTAAAATAAAATCATAACCACTTCCAAAACTAATTTTCCATTTCTTTGTAAGATTAAAATCACCTGTCATTCTGACATTTTGTGTAATTGTGGACTCATCATAAGGTTTATTGTAGTTAAAATTATAACTAAAACTCAAATTCCATGGGATATCAAAATCAACATAGTTCTCGGGAAAACCATATAAAACTTCATATTGAGAAGGAGCGGTTGTTACTTTTGAGGACTTGGAAGAATTTAATGAGAAACTTGCCGAAACCGAAGCTATTGTCATTCTAAAGAGTTGTTTGTCTTCCGAGTTTATGAGAAATTCATTTATCCTTCGAAAAGTACCGTATTCATTCAAAGCATAAGAGTATGGGTCAAGTGTAGCTCTAAATGTAAGATCCAATAATTTTACTTTTGTTCTTCCGCTAACTGATAAAGGAGCCCAGTTTAAGCTGTCTGCCATTATGTTGTAGTTTGTCGAAAAAGATAGTGATTCTAACAGCTTAATCTTTTTATCGACAACTGTGCTATCTTTAAGCTTGCGAACTTTCATTTCTAAATTATTCCCAAGGTTAAAGTTCACACTCCCAGCACCTCCACGCGAGGGGCTGCCATAAGGTAGGTTTGCGTACAGAGAATAAATATAACTTACTGTGTCATATTGGCCAGTATTACCATTATATTGTATGCGATAATACTCGTCATAATATCCGTATTTTTCGACACCAAAATCGGGACGATAGCTAAAACTTACATTTGGCGTAATTACATGACGAATAGCTTTTACTTTACCTTTTTTGAAATTAAACATCCCATAAATTTGTGTTGACCAATTTACAGCAGCGTTATAATCCCATGCACGAGAAAATCTTGTTTGATATTCTGAAGCTAAAAATCCGATAGTATCGGAGGGGTTGTTGTAATCCCAAAATTGGTTTAGCTCTTTAAAATACCAACGTTCTGCATAGTTAAAACTTGGTGCAACGGTTGTGTGTTTTAAAAATTTAAACGAAGTGTTTATTGGAATTTTATGATAGATACCGTTGGTAATATCATTAAAATCAATATCAAAAAATGCAGAATCAGTAGTTGTGACTTTATTGGTTATACTCATATTATATGACACGCCGATTTTTTCGTAAAATTTTGTTTTACCAACTTTTACTTGTCTTTTAAAAGGATAAATTCTGTTTACGTTAAATGTAATATCGGGTAAAGTAAGGTTTATTTGTTGAGTTGTATTGTTTTGATTGTGACGAAGAGCGGCAGTAAGGCTAAAAGGTGTTCCTGGCCAGTTTTTACTGTAAGAGATACTGGAAGTTTTATTGCTAGACATATAATTATTTGCCGAGTATGAGTTGTATTTGTCAAATTGCGATGAGCTTATATTAACATCGGCCGAAAAAGTAGAATTTGGTCTCGCTTTTGCATCTTGCATAAATCTCCATTTTGCTGAGTACATATCGCTATACTGAAAATTTGGCAGTCCCTCATAACCTATTTTATTCTTATTATAGACTAAAATAAGATTACCACTATATTTATATCTGACTTTATAATTTGTTGCAAGATTAAGTCCCCAGCTACCTTTTGAATAAATATCACCTAATAGTGTAAGATCCATAAAATCGTTTATAGCCCAGTAATATCCTCCTTTACGTAAGAAAAAACCTCTGTTGTCTTCAGAGCCAAATTCGGGTATCAGCACACCGTTTGCTCCTCCTTTAGAGTTTGGGAAAAATCCAAATGGGATGCCTAATGGAGTAGGTATATCCTCAATTACAAGGTATGCAGGGCCAGAGACAACTTTATCATTTGGAATAACTTTGGCTTTGCTGATTTTAAAGTAATAATGTGGATGTTCTAAGTCGCAGGTGGTAAACTTGCCATCAATCATGTGAATATGACCACTTTCCTGTTTTTTTGTTTTGCCGCCATGCAAAAAGCTACCCTCAAATTCGGTTGTAACCTCTTTGATAATACCTTTTTTGCTTCGAAAGTTGTATCTGATTGTGTCGGCTTTAAACTCTTCTTCTGTATCTTTAAACAAAGGTTTACCTTTGACTACTCCAGTGCTGTCTTCGATACCATGAGCAAAAACTTCGTTTGTGTGAAAGTCCATTTTGATAAAGTCGGCAGTTAAATTAATGCTTTCATATATTACCACTGCATTGCCGTACAAATATGCTTTTTGTTTTATAAAATCAAATAGTAATGAATCTTCTGCATCGTAGTAAACAGGATAGTCGAAAGCCATGCTAGACTTCTGAATTGGAATAGAATCAACAGTTTTTTCGCGTACTCCTTTTATTGTGTCATCAATTTGAAAATTATATTTTGAGTAATAGTATGTGTATGAGTTTTTAGTGTTAATAGCTGTTATGGTACGAAGATTGTTATACGCAAAGCTAGTGTTTGTTAAAACACATAAAACTGTTAATAATAGTATCAACAATTTTTTAAAAACCGATATGAAAAATATATCTTTGTACAAAATTAAAAATTTGCCCAAAACTAATGAAAAAAACGTTTCGGAAGCAAAAACTAATATGTTTATGACACAAAAAAATATGAATATTATATTTTTGATGGCTTTTGCAATTATTATGCCTATATCTTTATTAAAAGCTCAGGCTCCTGATAAAAGCAAAATTAGAACTGTTGTAATAGATCCAGGACATGGGGGTTCCGACCCTGGAGCAGTGGGCAAAATATCTAAAGAAAAAGATATCGCTCTGGATGTTTCTCTTAAATTCGGTAAAATGATTGAAGAAAAATATAAAGATGTTAAAGTGATTTATACTCGTACTGATGACAGTTTTGTCGAATTATATAAAAGAGCTAAAATTGCTAATGACAATAATGCCGATCTTTTTATTTGTGTCCACGTAAACGCATCTACAAGTAGTTCGCCTTATGGAGCCGAAACATTTGTTATGGGATTGCATGTGAATGATGCGAACCTTAAAGTAGCAAAACTTGAAAACTCAGTTATACTTCAAGAGGATAATTACGAAGAGCAATATGCAGGATTTGACCCTAATGACCCCGAAAATCATATAATTTTTAGTCTTTTTCAAAATGCTAATTTAACGCAAAGTCTGTTTTTTGCTGGTAAAGTGCAAGATGAAATACGTGATAAAATCAAAAGATTCGATCGCGGAGTTAAACAAGCAGGGTTTTTGGTGTTGTGGAGAACAACTATGCCTTCGGTTTTGGTTGAGTTGGGCTTTATATCTAACCCCGAAGAAGAAAAATATCTTAATTCCGCTGAAGGGAAAAATAACTTGGCAATGGCTTTGTTTGATGCCTTTAATAATTATAAAGACCATTATGAAGATAATTCTAATCCAAATAATTCTCAAAACATAGAACTCGAAACCCCAAACCCGAACCAAGCTGCAGATGAACTCACCACCGCTGGGAGTAAGCCCGAAACTCTGAATCCAATACTCGAAATTAGCAGCGAAGAGGGGATTTTCTTTAAGGTGCAGGTTATGACTTCATCAAAAAAAATTGAAACTAATTCCCAAAAATTTGAAACTTATCAAAATGTTGATGTATATTTGCACAACGGAGTTTATAAATATACAATTGGAAAAGAAACTGATTATAAAGAAATTGTTAAACTCCAAAAAGAATTAAAGACTGAGTTTGAAGGGTGTTTTGTAGTTGCATTTAAAAATGGAGAAAAACTACCTTTAAATCAAGCTCGTAGTGAATTGGGGCAATAAGAAATGCAGAAATCTAAAAAACGTTATATATGGTATGGATTGGCAGGAATAATTATTCTTGCGATAGCTTATTGGGGATTTAATTTCCTAAAAGGGACACCTTTATTTAAAAAGACTAACTCCTACTATGTCTTTTACGATAAAATTGAAGGACTTAATAACTCCTGTCCAGTTACAGTAAATGGTTACAAAATTGGGCAAGTGATGGATATCAAATTCTTACCAAATAATGATAATAAACTCTTGATTACTTTGGAAATCACTAATGAATTTTTATTGCCAGACGAAACTATTGCTCGGATATATAGCATGGACCTCATGGGTTCTAAAGGTGTTGAATTGATTTTTGGACAAAGTAAAAAGTTCCACCAGCCAAATGATACTCTGATAGGTGAGGTCGAGCAAAGTCTTAAAGACCAAGTTAGTGTGCAGATGTTGCCAATTAAAAATCAGGCAGAGGAGTTGATGAAAGAAATTGAAAAAGCTATTGCAATTATTTCTTATATATTTAACGAAGAAACAAGAGATAACCTTGAAAAAAGTTTTGCTAGCATAAAGACTACAATGGCATATATCGAACACTCTGCATTCAGCCTTGATACATTGTTAGTTAAAGAATCAGGTAAAATCTCCAGAATTTTATCGAATGTTGAGTCTATTACCTTGAATCTTCGTAATAATCATGAGCAAATATCTAATATTCTTAATAATCTTTCTACTTTTTCGGATACACTTGTTGCTTTAAATATTTCGCAAACAATTATACAAGCAAATAAAGCACTTACAGATTTTAATACAATAATCGAAAAAGTTAATAATGGAGAAGGCACTTTTGGACAATTGTTAAAAGATGATAAATTGGCAAAACAACTTGAAAATGCTGCTGAAAATCTTGATAAATTGCTTAAAGATTTGAGACTTAATCCTAAAAAGTATGTTAACTTTAGTTTGATGAATATTGGTAGGACTGTTAATGTATCTGATGAGAGTGAATTAAATCGAAGGGATAGAAAAGTCATAGAAAAACAAAAACGTAAAGACGAAAAAAACCGAGACAAAAATCTTGAAAAAGAACAAGATAAATCGGAAGAAGATAAACTCAAATCCGAAGAAAAATCTGATATGTCAAATGCAGATATCCAATTTATGATTCAAATTCGTGCGGCAAGTTCTAAAATCGAGAATGACTCAGAAGAATTGCAAGGCTTTAACGATGTGGTTGAATTGAAAATTGGCAACAGATATAAATATTATATCTATCCTCATAATGAGTCCTCTCAAACATCTTATTACCTAGAAATGGCTCGTCAAGATTTTCCAGATGCTTTTCCAGTAGCATTTGCTGAAAAAAAGCCAATTGCTTATTCTTATGGACTTGGCTTGTTGGCAGAAAAAGGGAAATAAATTGTGAAATTCCCCGAATATCATAAACAAATTGTTTTGCACAAATGGATTATTATGCCAAATCATATTCACATAATCATTAATTTACCCTATTAAATTCCAACTAACGCAAAAATTTTATATTTTTACATTTCAATATTCAAAAATTAGGTATGAAGATAATTTTAAAATTGGCCTTATTCTTATCTTTTATTTTACTGTACGGGCTTGTATCAGCACAGACAGGAACTGTAAAAGGAACTGTAACTGACGAAAATGCTGAGCCTTTATACGGTACAAATGTTGTCGTGAAAGGTAAAAGCATTGGTATAATTACCGATTTTAATGGTAAATATACATTAAGTGATGTGCCAGTAGGTACACAAATAATAGAATTATCATTTATTGGTATGAAAACTCAGGAGTTTCCTGTTACTGTTGAAGCGGATAAAATTATTACACTCGATGCAGTTATGATAGAAGATGCCGTTGTATTAGATGATGTTGTTGTTATTGGTTATGGTCGAAGACAAAAACGTGATGTTACAGGTGCGATTACATCAATTGGAGCAGATGATATTGGTGATGCAGTTTTGCCAAGTCTCGAATCGGCTATGCAAGGACGTGCAGCAGGTGTACAGGTAACAACATCGAATGGTATGGCTGGCTCATCTATTAACGTAAAAGTGAGAGGAACTAACTCAATATCAGCAGGTTCGCAGCCATTATATGTAATAGACGGAATTCCAGTTACTAATGGCGATTTTTCGGCTAATAATACTGGCTCAGGTTTTAATGCTTTATCAGATCTTAATCCAAATGATATCGAATCTATTCAAATATTAAAGGATGCGGCAGCTGCATCTATCTATGGTTCTCGTGGAGCAAACGGTGTAGTGTTGATAACAACCAAAAAGGGCAGTGCTGGAAAAACAAAGTTTAATGTAAACTATTACTCGGGAATAACACAAGCCGCTAATGTAATTGATTTAATCTCTGCAAGTGAGCAACTTGCTTTGCGTGATTCGGCACGAGTTAGACGTGGACTTGCCCCAGAATCAAAAAATGCAGTTATTTTTACTCCCTCAAATGGTGCTTCAATTACACGAGCAATGGCTGATAGTATTGCTGCACTCGGTGGAACAGATTGGATAGATCGAGTTTTGCAAAGAGGTTTTGTGCAGGAATTAAGTGCATCGGCACAAGGTGGAAGCGAGAAAACAAATTTCTATGTCGGCATGACTTATCGTGACGAAGAAGGATTTGTGCTTGGAAATTCTTATGATAGATTAAGCGGACGGATAAATGTTGAAAATAAAGCTACCGATAAGCTTAGCCTTGGTACAAATATGTCTGTTTCGTACAGTAAAAATAATCGTGTGCCTACTGGTGATGCTGGAGGATTGGGACTTGCACAGCAAAACTTGCCTTATATCCCAGTTTATAATGATGATGGATCTTATTATAATCCTTACGGAAATCCTTTATGGCAGTTGGAAAATTGGCAGTTTGCAGCAAATACTTTTCGCTCTATATCTGGAATTTATCTAAATTATGATATTCTTGATAATCTCTCGTTTAGAAGCGAATTTGGTGTCGATTTTATGAATTTGGGTGAAGATGAGTTCCGTTTTAGAAATAAACAGGATACTGGCTCGGTTTCAACGGCTTGGGACCGCAGAACAAATGTGTTTAATTTTACTACAAATAATTATTTTACTTATAATTCAAAAATTGGCAAACATCAAGAAGCAGACTTTACTGCCGGACATTCATATCAGAGATCTAATACAAGCGGAGTTGGTTTAAATGGTTGGAATTTTCCAAACGATAATCTTACAAGTCCAGGAACTGCAGACCCATCCGATATGACAGGATATAGCTATTCTACTGCATTCGCTTTTGATTCGTATTTTTTTAGAGTGAATTACAAATTACACAATAAATATCTCGCTGGTTTTAGTATTCGTACTGACGGTTCTTCACGCTTTGGAGAAAATAATCGCTATGGTACATTCCCCGCAGTTTCTGTTGGTTGGATTATAAGTGACGAAGATTTTATCAAAGATGTTAAAGCTATTAGTTTCTTAAAATTGCGTACAAGCTATGGACTTACTGGTAATGCAAATATTGATGATTATGCACATCTTGGTTTTTATTCTGCAGTTGGTGGATATAATGGTGCGGCTGCAATTGTGCCTTCAACATTGCTAAATCCAGCATTGAGTTGGGAAAAATCTGTGATGTTTGATGTTAATGTCGATTATGGATTTTTTAATAATCGACTTAGTGGTAGTTTGACATATTATAATAAACGAAGTTCTGATTTGCTTTTACAAGTTACATTACCAACATCTTCAGGATATTCAAAAATTTGGCAAAACATTGGAGCTCTTACAAATAATGGGATTGAATTTGATTTGACATCACATAATATTCAAGGAGATTTTAAATGGACAACTAATTTTAATATTGCTTTTAATCGAAATGTGGTTACTGATGTTGGAGGATTACCTCCCGATGCTTTTGATAATAAATCTGGTGGCGATGCACGTGTAATTATCGATTATCCTGTCGGAATTGCTTATTTGGTCGAATGGGCTGGCGTTCAGAGTACAGATGGCGAAATAGCTCTCTGGAATGTTGATGGTACACCAACTTTAGATACCGAGGGAAATCAAAAAACCGCATTTGTAACCGCTGGTACTGAATTATATTACGATATTAATGGAAATTTGATGACTTATAATAATCCAACTGGAGATTTTTATGGCGATAATCGAAAACCTGCTGGAAGTCCGTTCCCAAAAATGGTTGGTGGTATTACTAACAACTTTAGTTATAAAGGTTTTGATTTAGGTTTTCTCTTTATTTATCAATATGGAAACACAATATATGACGACCAAGCAAAAAGAATGATAGGAGACTGGACATCTATTGCTCAACGACCCGAAATTCTTGATGCTTATTCGCAAAATAATACGGATGCTGATGTGCCAGGGCTTAACGAATATTCAACTTATGTAAATTCAACACGATTTTTATATGATGCCTCGTTTTTAAGATTGAAAAGCTTATCATTAGGTTACAGCTTTAATAAACAGGTTTGTAATAAATTGCATCTGTCAAATTTAAGAATTTATGTGTCTGGTAATAATTTATGGACATTCACAAATTATAAAGGTTGGGATCCAGAAGTTGTGCGTAATACAAGTGCATCTGACCCTGATTCAAATGTGTCTTTTGCATCACCATCTTTTGCTACACCACAAGCACAAACAATTATTGTAGGAGTTCAAGTTTCATTTTAAAATTTTGTGATTATGAAAATTATAAATATCAAAATATTGCAGATAATATTAGCATCTATATTGCTAATTAGCATTTCTTCGTGCGAAAAATTATTGGAAACTGAATTAAACGACAGAATTCCAAATGATATGGCAATAAATAGTACTCGCGATTTACAACTAATTTTAAATGGAGCTTATGATGGTTTGCAATCCAGTTCAGTTTTAGGTGGAAATCCATTGATTTATGCAGATTTATTGTCAGATGATACAAAAATTGGAAATGAGCAAAAACTTAACAGGTTTGGAAAATATGAAATATATACAATGATAAGTTCTCCGCAAATTGGCGAGATCGCAAGTTTTTGGAGTACCGCTTATTCTGCAATTAATAGAGCTAATAATGTTATATATGCTATTGATAATAAGCTTGTTAGTGATGCCGATTTCGATGTTTTAAAAAATCACTTAAAAGGAGAGGCTCTGTTTATAAGAGCAGTTTGTCATTTTGAACTTGTTAGATTTTTTGCAAAACCATATAATGTAAATCAAATTGGTGCTAACAACCAAATGGGGATTCCATATAAAATTACGCCTTCAACTAATCCAGATAGTTTAAATATTAAAAGAGCAAGTGTCGAAACTATTTATAATAATATTATTGCTGACTTGCAGGAATCTAAAACATTATTAGAAAATGCTGGTGCTATGACATCTACGAGCCATGCCTCTGCAATGTCGGCAACTGCAATGCTTGCAAGAGTTTGTTTCTTTAAGGGAAATTATATTTTAGCATCAGATTATTCAAACCAAGTTATTTTAAGCAGTTATTTTGAGCTTGCAGATGATATTAGTGAAGTTTTCAAATTGTCAGGAAGTGAATATAATCCAGAAGTGATTTTTCAAATTGTTAATATTAGAACTGACAATAGCAACAGCCTTATTGATGCCTACAGTCGTGCAAAAAATCCGCTTTTTCAAACAGATGCAGATATTTATAATATGTATGACGAAAATGATACTCGCAGAAACTTAATTACTAAGTATTTTGTATTATATTATATAAAAAAATATGATGAGAGTATTGTCGAAGGAATGTCGCAGCCGCTTAACAGAGTTTATATTAGACTTGCTGAAATGCATCTAATCAGAGCCGAATCTAATTTGATTGCTGGAGGTGCAGGAAACTCAACTTATGCTTTTGATAGTTATAATGCTTTGCGAGAAAGAGCATTTGCAGATAACTACTCCCCTGAATCTGTTACTTTAGGCAATCTTTTAGATAGTGTGCAAATGGAAAGGAGGAGAGAGCTTTGTTTTGAGGGAGATAGATATCATAATCTTAAAAGATTACAAAAACCTCTACGCAATGGTGTGGATTGGAACGCAGATGCTCCAATTTTTAAAATTCCTGCCGACGAAATGTCAGGGAATAATTTAATGGAGCAAAATCCATAATTAAGGCTATGTAGCAAGTTTAGGGGGTTTTTAAATATGTTATTTAACACCACTTTAACATTTTTAACAAATATATAAGATAAAAATTGCGTTTAAGTCTTGACAAAAATTCATTTTTCATGTATTTTCGTGCAGATTTTAGAACATTAAAATTAAATAATTTAGCTATGGATAATAACACAAACATCAAGGAATTAAACGAGCGTATTCAACAAGAAAGTGCTTTTGTTGATATTGTCAACATGGAGATGAAAAAAGTAATTGTGGGACAACGTCATTTACTTGAGGGACTTATGATAGGTCTTTTATCTGATGGACATATTTTACTTGAAGGGGTTCCTGGACTGGCAAAAACCCTTGCAATTAATACATTAGCAACTACAATTAATGCAAAATTTGCAAGAGTACAGTTTACTCCCGATTTGTTACCTGCCGATTTAATTGGAACAATGATTTACTCTCAAAAAAAGGAAGAGTTTATTGTTAAAAAAGGACCCATTTTTGCAAACTTTATTCTTGCCGATGAGATTAATAGATCTCCAGCGAAAGTACAATCGGCTTTGCTTGAGGCAATGCAAGAGCGTCAGGTTACAATTGGTGATACGACTTATAAAATGGATAAACCGTTTTTAGTAATGGCAACCCAAAATCCAATCGAGCAAGAAGGTACTTATCCACTTCCCGAAGCACAGGTGGACAGATTTATGCTTAAATTAAAAATTGAATATCCTGAGTTTGAGGAAGAACGCTTAATTATAAGAGAAAATCTTAAGAGCGAAATGCCAAAAGCTAATACAGTAATTAAAACAGAGGATATTATTAGAGCACGTAATATAGTTAGAGAAGTTTATCTCGACGAAAAAATCGAAAAATATATACTTGATATTGTTTTTGCTACTCGTTATCCCGAAAAATATGAGCTTTCTAAATTGATTGGCATGATTTCATTTGGTGGTTCTCCACGTGCCTCAATAAATCTTGCATTAGCTGCCAAAGCTTACGCCTTTATTAGACGTAGAGGATATGTTATTCCCGAAGATATTAGAGCAGTTTGCCATGATGTTTTGCGTCATCGTATTGGATTAACTTACGAAGCAGAAGCCGAAAATATTACCAGCGAAGAAATAATTAGCGAAATTCTCAATAGTGTTGAGGTGCCATAAAAAACAATTTTTTAAAATTGAGAAGTGTGTATCGAAAATTGATTATTTGAAAACTAATCCTTTATGGAAGCAAAAGATTTATTAAAAAAAGTAAGAAAGATTGAAATTAAAAGTCGCAGACTGACAAGTCAGGTTTTTGCTGGCGAATATCATTCTGCTTTCAAAGGTAGAGGTATGGCTTTTAGCGAGGTGCGTGAATATCAATATGGAGACCCCGTAAAAGACATAGATTGGCACGTTACCGCTAGATTTAATCATCCTTATGTAAAAGTTTTTGAGGAAGAACGCGAATTAACTGTTATGTTGCTTATTGATGTTAGTGGTTCAAAAAAATTTGGAACTAATGTACAGTTTAAGCAGGATGTAGCAACAGAAATTTCTGCTGTCCTTGCGTTTTCGGCTTTGCAAAATAATGATAAAATCGGTGTAATATTATTCTCCGACCGTGTCGAAAAATTTATCCCACCAAAAAAAGGACGTAAACATATTTTGCGTATTATTTTGGAATTATTGAATTTTGAACCACAAAGCCAAAAAACCGATATTACCGAAGCACTAAAATATCTGACAAACGCAATTAAGAAAAGATGCACAGCATTTGTAATATCAGATTTTATTGCTCCCGATTTTTCCGAAGCTATTAAAATTGCTGGAAATAAACATGATGTCGCTGCTATAAGATTGCACGATAGCTTTGAACAGACGCTTCCAAAAATCGGTTTGGCATATTTTAAAGATAACGAGACTGGACAACTAAAATGGGTTGATACTACATCGCCCAAGGTACGCAGTAATTACAAAAAATGGTGGGATAAACAATATGATGCTAATACTACTATATTTCGTAAAGCAAAAGTCGATTGGGTTGAAGTAAATACAGGCCAAGATTATGTTAAACCGCTTGTTAGTTTGTTTAAGAAAAGGTAATATTAAAATGATTTGTTACGTGTTGAAATATATTGACTTATGAACGTAAATAATAAAAATATTCGCAATTTATTTGTTCTGTTATTGCTGATTTTTACTGTAAATCTTGTTGATGCACAGGAGTTTAACTTATCAGCAAAATTTGATAAAGATACAATTATAGTTGGCGAACATAATGCAGTGAATATAGAGGCTAATTTGCCAAAACATCTTGAGCTATTATTCCCCGAATATAAAGACACGCTTTCGTCTCAAGTAGAGGTGCTGCTCGATAGTAAAACAAAAATTAGCGAAGACGATAATTATAGAATATATAATAAAAACATTCTTGTTACATCTTTTGATACTGGCAGAAATGTTGTCGCCGGAATTCCTTTTATGATTGTCGAAAATGCAGACACTAATTATTATATTACAGATTCAATCAGCATTTTTGTAAAACCTTATGTCTTGTTGGATACTATTCCTGTGGACACTATTTATGCAAATCGCTCTGGATTTATAGCTTTTGGTAAAGATGGATTTAAAAAGGAAATTGAAAAATACATCCCAGATTCTATTAAGCAATCAGTGTCATCTGACAGTCTTATTATTATAAAAGAAGCAATGAAAGAACATCTTACTCAGTTGTTTTCATCAGAGCTTACGCAACACACAGGTTTGTATAATCAGGAAGAGATATTAAAGATTGCCGAATCTTCAACTCAAAAAATGTTTATTGTTGATAAGGGCGGAATAGCCGAAGATTTTATTGTTGCAGGCTCTGTAGATACAGTGTTTGTGCAAGAATATCAACAAGTGCAACAAAACCAACCATTGTTTACTTTATATCGAATAAAAGATATTAACGATGAGTTATATAATACTCCGTTTAACTTGGCAGAGTTTTGGTATTATTTTAAAATATACTTGGCAAAGTATTGGTGGGCACTTGCATTGTTGTTAATTGTTGTGGGTGCAATAATATATTTCTTTAAATATTATAGAAAAGATATTAAACCAACATTTTTAAGAATTAAACCTCAACTTCCGGCACATATTATCGCACTTGAAAAACTCGAAAATATCCGTAATCAAAAAATATGGGCAAAAGGGCAAATTAAAGAGTTTCATGTGCAATTAACCGATGTCGTTCGTGAATATATTGAGAATAGATTTGGTATTTATGCTGTCGAAATGACAAGCTCCGAAATACTTGAGGCATTTGGAGTCGAAAATGTTATTGTGGATACGGATTTTATGAAGTTGCGACAAATACTCGAAATTGCTGATGCTGTTAAATTTGCAAAATATCAAGCTTTACAAAATGAGAACGACCTTGCTTTGCGAAATGCTTTTGAGTTTGTAGAATCGACAAAAGAAATTATCGAAGAAAACTTAAAAGAGATAAAAGTAGAGGCAGAAATAGAAATGCCCAATGAGGAAACTCAACAGACATTAAGTAATTCTAAGGATACACAAAAAGACGAAACTAATGGATAATATTATATTTGCTAATAAGGAATATTTGTGGTTGCTATTGTTACTTATCCCTGCAATTGCATGGTATGTGTGGCGTTTGAAAAAGAACGCAGCATCAATGAATATTAGTAGCTTGAGTGCATTTAAAAAAACTCCAACTCCTTGGAAATATTATTTGCGACATTTTCTTTTTGGTTTGCGTTTACTTGCAGTTGCGGGGCTTATAATAGTGCTTGCACGACCTCAAAGTACCGATAAGTGGGAAGATAGAAAAATTGAAGGCGTTGATATTGTTATGGCATTAGACGTTAGTGGGAGTATGCTCGCCGAAGATTTTAAACCAAATAGGATAGAGGCAGCTAAAGAAATAGCAATGGAATTTATTTCGAGCCGTCCCGATGATAGAATTGGACTTGTTATTTTTGCTGGCGAAAGTTATACACAATGTCCGCTTACAATTGACCATGCAGTGCTTATGAACTTGTTTAGTGAGGTTAAAAGTGGGGTAATTGAAGATGGAACAGCAATAGGAATGGGACTTGCAACAGCAGTAAACAGACTTAAAAATTCTGATGCGGTAAGTAAAGTAATTATTTTATTAACTGATGGAGTGAACAATATGGGTATAATATCTCCTTTAGCAGCCGCCGAATTTGCAGTCGAGTTTGGAATTAGAGTTTATACTGTGGGCGTTGGTAAAATAGGAATGGCACCTTATCCTTTTCAAACTGCTTTTGGAATTCAATATCAAAATGTAGAAGTGAAAATTGATGAAGATATGTTGGAGCAAATTGCACAATCAACTGGAGGAAAGTATTTTAGGGCAACAGATAATAAGAGCATGAGAGATATTTATACAGAAATAGACTCTCTTGAAAAAACGCAGCTTGAGGTTAGATTGTATTCGCAACCAAAAGAAGAGTTTGGATTGATATTGTTGATAGTTTTGGCGATAATACTTTTTGAACAAATATTAAATTTTACATTATTAAAAAATACATTTTAAGATATGTTTAGATTTCAAGAACCACAATATTTATGGCTGATAGCAAGTACTGCAATAGTGGTACTCTTGTTTTTGCTAGCCGAATATATTCGTCGAAAACGTATGAGAAAAATTGGTGACCATAAGTTGGTAAATTTATTAATTCCCGAAACCAGTATTATTAGACGGATTTGGAAACTTGTACTTATTTGTGTTGCTATTGTATCAATGTCGGTAGCACTTGCACGACCTCAATTTGGATCAAAACTTAATGATGTTACTCGACAAGGAGTTGAGATTGTCGTTGCCTTAGATGTTTCTAATTCTATGCTGGCACAAGATATAAAACCTAATAGACTTGAAAATGCACGCAAATTTACAGAAAGAATAATTAGTAAACTTGAAAATGATAAACTTGGAATAATTGTTTTTGCAGGAGATGCTTTTGTGCAAATGCCGATTACTGATGATGTTCGCTCTGCAAGATTATTTTTATCAACAATTGACACGGAAAGTGTGCCTGTGCAAGGTACTGCTATTGCTAAAGCTATTGATTTAGCAGCAAAATCATTTACTAAAGAAGAGGAAATATCTAAAATTATTTTACTTATTACTGATGGCGAAAATCACGAAGATAATGCTGTAGAGATTGCTAAAACACTAAAAGAGAAAAATATTAGTATCTATACAGTTGGAATGGGATTGCCAGGCGGAGCTCCAATTCCTAAGAAAAGAGGTGGCGGATTTATGAAAGATCGTGATGGTAATGTTGTTATCAGCGTTTTGGACGAACAAACTTTGATTTCTATTGCTGACGAAACTGGCGGCGTTTATGTGAGGGCTGGTAATTCTGCCGATGCGTCTGATAAAATTATTAATGAAATAGGAAAACTCCAAAAAGGAGAGGTGCTTAAACAAAATTATTCCGAATATGCAGACCAGTTTCAATATCTTGCTCTTTTGGCTCTTATACTGCTTTTAGTGGATATTATTATTTCGGAAAAGAAAAATTCAGTTTTAAGTAGAATAAATTTATTTAAGAAAAAAAAACATTGGGTCTAAAAACATATAAAATATTTAAAAGTTTATGAAGTATATATATATATTATTATTGTTGTTAAGCCTGACAATTTTTACTAATGCGCAGGAAGAACGAAAAATTATTCGTGAAGGAAATGAATATTATAATACCAAAGATTTTGACAAATCGGCTCTTAATTATAAAAAAGCCTATAAAATAAATCCAGAGTCTCATCAACTATTAAATAATATTGGTGCATCTCAATATCGGAATGGCATGTTTAATGAGTCGGCAATGAATTACGAAAACTTTCTTAAAATGACAGGTTCCAAAAAGGAAAAAGCCGATGCGTTTTATAATATTGGTAATTCATATCTTCAGGCAGCCGATTATAAGAAAAGTATTGAAGCTTACCGAAATTCATTGCGTATGGATCCTGAACATGATATGAGCCGTTATAATATGGCAGTTGCAACAAAAGTAAAAGAGCAGCAACAACAGCAGCAGCAACAAGACCAAGAGCAAGGCGATGGCGAGGGTGAAGATAATCAGGATCAGAAAGATAAAAAAGAGGGCGATGAGAATAAAGATGAAAGTAAAGGAAATGAGGATCAGCAAAATGAAGCGCAGAAACAAGAACAGCAAAAACAGCCTCAACCAAAAGATAACGAAATGACCCGCGAAGAAATGGAACGCTTCTTAGAATCACTACAACAACAAGAAAAAGACGTGCAAGATAAAGTAAAGAAAGAAAAATTTAAAATGCAGCAACGAATTGTTGAAAAAGATTGGTAGGAGTGGGGAGTTGGGAGTTGGGAGTTGGGAGTTGGGAGTGGGGAGTTGGGAGTTGGGAGTTGTGAGTTGGGAGTTGGGAGTGGGGAGTGTGGAGTTGGGAGTTGGGAGTGAGGAGTTGGGAGTGTGGAGTTGGGAGTGAGGAGTTGGGAGTGAGGAGTGAGGAGTGGGGAGTTGGGAGTTGGGA
>Ga0265295_1001844_pt1 | contig 35962 bp, 38 predicted proteins | sample Munlansysbiofilm_FD_192503 | JGI IMG/M metagenome (GOLD analysis project Ga0265295, IMG submission 192503) | Leachate microbial communities from a municipal landfill in Southern Ontario, Canada - Methane capture system biofilm | ecosystem: Engineered > Solid waste > Landfill > Unclassified ... | reverse complement strand
CAGCAGGAAGTCGCCAAAGAACTGGACATGGCACCTTCGGCTGTTTCACAATACCTCTCCAAGAAAAGAGGTTATCGCATAGTATTTGATGAAAATATCAAAAGATCCATACGCACTCTGGCAGGAGATATGAAGGCCGATGCTGTGGATGATCTGGCAGGAAGGATATGCGATATATGCAAGCAATTGCGCGAGGATGGCCAACAATGTATGAATAACACAGGTAGGGCATAATATTGTGCAATCGCTTTCATTGAGGATCCTACATGACAGACCTGGTGAGGATATGAGATGATTTTTCCCATCCTTACAGAATATCCTATATGTATAGTGCCACAGCAGCCTTTATCCGGAGCAAACTCAGCTCCACAAATTATTTATATCCATTGATATATAAATTTGAACAAGCAGTTTTCAAAAGGAGATAATAATGACAGGAAATAATATTACAGAAGCTTTAAAGGACATGGCCTTTAAGCTTGGTGCTGACTTTATAGGTATTGTTGATAGGTCCTGTTTTGAAAATTCAGATTACACTGGAAATAAGCCACAGGATGTAATGGAAAGTCTGCAGTCAGTAATAGTCCTGGGAGTGTCTGTGCCACGGGGAGCTTTTGAAACCTTGCCAAAGGGCAGAGGTGAATATACAAACACACTTATGGCAGCGACAGCCACATTGAGGATCATTGCATTTCAACTGGCCAAATTTATTGAAAATAAAGGCTATATGGCAACGATCGCTCCAAGTGAAGGGAGTGAGTATGGCTACTGGTATGCTGACCGTGAGACTCTAAAAGCTGATCTATCTTTCAAATATGCTGCATATCAGGCAGGAATTGGAAATTTTGGCTTGAACCATCTTCTTATCACAAAGGATTTTGGACCAAAAGTACGCATGACTGCTATACTGACAAATGCTCCATTTGATCCAAACGAAAAGACAGAATTGCCATTTATCAACGATGCATGCAGTAAGTGTATGAAGTGCATCGAGATATGTCCGGTTGATGCCCTCACAGAAGAAGGGACCATTCACAAGAAAAAATGCGCTGAGTATATGTTCAATGCTCTTGGTGGACTTAGATGTGGGCTCTGCATCAAAGTATGTCCTCTGAATGAGTTTTGATTATTCAAAACGTAATAATCCATATGATGAAGCTTAAATATGCTTCATCATGACCAATTCATTTTGTTTTTCAGAGTTTACAAATTTTGGATAACCACAATTGAAATGAGCTACAGTTTACGCATCAACTTTCTTTACTTTACTTAGCCCAAGTTTGTTTAATTCCCTTTTCATAAAAACTGCAGCTACAACAAATCCAAGAAAATCGGATATCGGGAATGATAACCATATACCTGTCAGACCCAGATCCATGAATAATGGTAGTATTATTACAAGAGGTGGCAGGAAAAGCACCTGTCTTGAAAGTGTTGCTGCAGTTGCTTGTTTTGACTTTCCCAAAGACTGGAGCAGGGCTGTGGCTACTATCTGAATTCCTATTACGGGCATCATGAGGAATATAATCTTTATTGCCGGTACTCCTATGGCTATCAGTTCAGCATCAGTGGTAAATATTCCGAATATCTGCTTTGGAAACAGGAAAACAATAACAAGGCTAATCATACTTATTCCAAACACAATATAATTTGCAACAGAGACTGTTTCTTTGACCCTCTCAAAATTATTAGCACCATAGTTGAAACCGAGTATGGGCATTATTCCATGCTTGATGCCTATAATTGGCATCACTAAAATCATGAATCCCTTCATGCCAATACCAAAAGCAGCTATTGCTATATCTCCTCCATACACAAGGAGACTCTGATTCAAAAGAATAGAGATCAGGCTTTCCACTGCATTGAAAATAAATTCGGACATGCCTACGCTTATTATCTCCATTGAAATGCCGGTATCAGGCAACATATATTCCGGTTTAAACGCCACCATGTTAATGTTGCCTCTATAATAGTAAATTATCATTAGAGAGCTGACTATTTGAGAGATGACTGTTGCAATGGCAGCACCCATAACGCCCATATTTAACTCGAATATAAAGATAGGATCGAGTATTATATTTACAACGGCTGAGATTATCATGATGTTCATGGCAAATTTTGCATTGCCTTCTGCCCTTATGGCGTTGCTCATGGCTGCAGAAAATGTAAAAAATATAGTTCCTATGAGGATATACTTCGTATAATCTCTTGCAAATGGTAGCACATTCTCGGAGGCTCCAAATAACCTTAACATAGGGTCAATGAGTAATAACCCCAATGCCGTAAAGGTCACACTTGATATGATTACCATTGTGATCATATTCGCCAGGGTTCTCTCAGCCTTGTCGGAGTCACCCATCCCCAATCTTCTCGAGATGACAGATGCTCCTCCAATACCTATTCCCAAGGCTATTGCCATCATAAGTATCTGTACAGAGAATGCCACGGAAATCCCTGCAATTCCAAGGGCACTATCAGCTCCCAGTCCCCTGCCTACAAATATAGTGTCCACAAGATTATAGAACGCCTGTACAAGCAGTCCTATAATTGCAGGTGATGAAAGCTTGAAGATGAGTTTTCTTATGCCTTCAGTTGCAAGCATGTCTGATCTTTCATTTATCATATGATTCTATCCTGATAACAATGAGCAGCTAAGTGAATAGTCCACAGTATTTATATTTAGGAATAGTTTTTTTAAATAAATAATATTGAAATAAATCTCTATAGTACATTTTTTAGATTTGATAGTTTTAAATCATGAATGCTTAAATCTAAAAAGCATGCCTGTTATGCATTTTTAAACAACTTAAACCTTTTTCTTTTTCAGATGGTCTATCTGATCGTGCATGTATTGTATCAATTCTTCAAATCGTTTTAGTTCTGCAAGATAATTTTCATATGTGCACAGTTTAATTTTTTCTTCCTGTGTAATGGCATTGCTTCTGTATTCTTCTATAAGAGGAGACATTTTTGTTTTTGCAATTTCTAACTCTGTTGCAAACCCATTTCTTATCTGACTGGCAAAAGCATCTAAGAGGTCCTTTTCCATGAGCAGATATGTTTTGCGGGATCCGGGTTTATGTATCCTTTTTATACTCCAGAAATGCTCAATATTTTTTATCTTAAGACTGATGGAGGCAAGACTGTATCCGGTCCTCTCTGTCAGTTCCTCCATGCTTATTTCACTGGACTCAAAGTTAAGTATTGATAGAATTTGTGCAGTAGGATTGTCAACTCCGTACCCTTTGAAAATCTCATAGCCAATGTCAATTATCTTTTTCTCAATCTCACTCATTTTTTCCCTCTATGAGTTTGAATGTTTCCTTTTTAAGTATTGGATGCTGCATGATTATGCAGACACCAATTTTAAACCACCAATGCCAACAGCAATCATTCCTATGAAAAATATCCTGGGTAAGTTCATTGATTCATTGAAAAGGAATATTCCCAGTATTGTTGTCCCGATAATTCCAATACCTGTCCATACTGCATAAGCAGTCCCAACCGGTAATGTCCTCAATGATTTTTCCAATAGAAGCATGCTTATAATCAGAGTAACTATTGTAAAGGCCACCGGATAAAATTTGGTTAAACCGTCACTATATTTCAGTCCGATTGCCCACCCGGTTTCAAATATTCCTGCAATTAATAAATAGATCCATTCCATAAGTTTACCTTTTAGTGTTTTTAATAGATATTAAAAGCTAATTCATATATTCTATATTTATAAATGTTGGTACGAAAATCTTCAGAAAAACATTTCACATTTGACAAGGAGAACATTGCAAACTCCAGGCAAACACAGACCATTTCACCTGGCATCCTAAGCAACATTAAAATTAAACGTAACTATTCAGCCTGATAAAAACGCTATCTATAACAATCTTGACAAAAAGTTGAAATGTAAATTTCAGTATGGACATTTATTTTGATTGTTACTATTGATTGCTTTTTTGATTGTTAGTGGGCAGATATCTTCATTTCGATGAAATCAGCACCAATAGGCAGATTGTGCTAGGCTGAATAGTTATAATTAAACTTAATCAACAATCCATCTAGCACTATAATTTATATTCAATGAGAAACATGCAAATCGTTATACTCAAATAATGGACCTGTAGTGTAGTGGATATCACTTTAGCTTCCGGAGCTTAGAACCCGGGTTCGATTCCCGGCAGGTTCGTACATATTATCAATGGCCAGATAATTTTAAAACATTCTACAAAAAGAAAAAACTACAGATTTCTTTGGCGACCAGCCGATTTTTCTTACTGACACTTTTTGACAATGAAGGAAGATACGACAATTCAAGCATCGTAAGTTCTGATCAGATAAAACCATAGAACAGGAAGAAACTTCAATTAAAATTTAAGAGGGGATGAACTGGCAGCATTCACCCTAAAAATTGAACATTTGATCTTTTAATCAATTTTTTAATGTTAATATTTCAATGTTAATCTTTTAATGTTAATCTTTTAATGTTAATCTTTTAATGTTAATATTTTACCGTATGCGTATGAAAGCCTGCCCGCATGATGAATAAAATCCGTCTTTTGCTTTTTGTGGAGAGGATGACTCATCAGTTACTGGCATCTGCAAGTGTATATCCGTATCATTTTTCTGTATCGATCGCATTTCTTTAACCATTATTTACCCTCATTGCTCAAAGTTTATTAATTCAATAGACAATATAATATATTATCCTCTTCTATATAAACATTCTTTAATGAGTTCGTTAATTAGAAATCAGCACAAAAGCATATTCTTTATTATATTTCTTTTTTTCTACAGGTGTGCAAAAGCATAACTATAATTAATGCCATATATGATTAAGAAGTTATTTTTAACAAAAATAAAAATTTTAAATGGAGAGTGAGTGTATGAAAAAAATACTAGTCATATTAATGCTGTTGTTGGCGATAATGATGCCAGTTGCAAGTGCGGACATAGTTGATGACATCAGCCTTAAGGTCAACGAATACAATGAGAATGCCGAATACCTGCCATCTTCCCTTAAATCCCTTCTGGGGAATGAGCTTATCAATCTTGTAATCGTCACTGACGATGGAGATAAGCTCTACACAAAAGCAATCACCGAAGACGGTTACATCACTAGCTTTGAAGAAGTTGATAAAAACGACGATTTTGATGCAACAATGGTCGTAGGTGCAAATGAAGCTACAATAAGAAGCGTTCTCAGGTCATCAGACCCGTTGACTGAGTTCATTGCCGCAAAGGACAACGGAGAGATAATTATCGAGCCAGTAGGTTTTGTAAATACTGTCAAATACACCGTTGCAAATGTGGTAATGAAAGTATCACAGTTTTTTGGTTTTTAATGATAAAGTCATTATAAGCAACATCAAGCAATTGTATATGGATGTTTTAGTTTCCCATCCACTTTTTTAATTTTTAGAACAATTTAGTGATTTCTCTTAATTTATAGGTAATTTTCATAATATGGTATAAATATGTCTAATGATATGCCTGTCTTAGGTATACTTGCCTGCGGGATGCTTGAGGATGAACTCGTGCATGTTCTCTCAAACGATCCTAAGATCAAACAATTGTTTGTACTAGATAATGCGAACAGTTTAGGTTTCATAAGGCGGCTCAAGTCTGCAGATCTAAAACCACTGGTATCCCATCTGATAGATTTTATTCTCTAGATCAGATAGCAATAACAAAACACCTTCAAGTCTTAAGATGCTATTTTCAAAACTTTCATTCTTTAAGAAAAGCTATGATGTTATAAATGGAAAGAATTTTGACAGGGATACATCTGAATTTGCAAAAACCTATGATATGGAAATTATCAATGTTGATGGCACTATGAAAATAGCAATCGATGTTTATTGGGTGCAAAAGCTGATATTTGTAAAACTTGCCAAAAAGATAAGTACACCAGCCGGGATTCGAACCCGGGTTCGAGCGTTGGCAACGCCCGGTGATAACCACTACACTACTGGTGTTCTTCGTTTAGATGCCCAGACCCGGACTCGAACCGGGGACAACTGCCTCTTCAGGGCAGCGCTCTCCCAAACTGAGCTACCTGGGCATGATGACCCAAAGCATCTAAATGTTGCTTTTAGATTTAAACATAACTGTTTGTGGTGGGCCCGCGGAGAGTCGAACTCCGGACCTCCGCCATGTCAAGGCGACGTCATAACCAGCTAGACCACGAGCCCATTGAACAGTTAGCGAATATCTGTAAACATCTTGCAGCTTAATAATATTTGATGCTATTATCGCATGCCTTGACGCTTATCAGCAACTCTCTTAATGCATAATAGATAATAAACCTTTTGGGTAAACCAGTCGTTCCGAATGACCTTAGTTCCGATTAACTGCTCTTTTTACAAACCGCAAAGCTTATGCTATACAATTACAATGATTTTACCAAAAACACTTTTTCTAAAAACATGGAATTGTTGTATGTGAACAACAACAATAGCTCCATGAATTTCGAAAACACTGCCATCTATCATCAGATCTGAGAAGCCTATGATAGAATTAAGTGGTGTGCGCAATTCATGACTCATAGTAGCAAGGAAATCACCCTTAGAATGGTTAGCAGACTCAGCCATCATTTTTGCATCTATCAGATTCTTTTCCACTTTTTTCTTTCAGAGATGTTACGAAGAATTACCAGAATTGCTGGCCTTCCGGCAAAATCAATCGTATAATTTGAAATTTCCATCGGCATATTAGTTCCCTGACTGGAAATTATATCGATCTCATAAATAGTGGATGAAGACTTCCCTTCCAATCTATCTTTATAATTCTGGTAACTATTCAGCCTGATAAAAACGCTATCTATAACAATCTTGACAAAAAGTTGAAATGTAATTTCATTATGAACATTTATTTTGATTGTTACTATTGATTGCTTTTTTGATTGTTAGTGGGCAGACATCTCCATTTCGATGAAATCAGTACCAATTGGCAGATTGTGCTAGGCTGAATAGTTACTTAAAATCTTCGACAGAAACAATTGTTTGTTACAGGGTGATATAATGTTCCCTATAAAAAAGAGTTTGTGCTGTCAATGACAGCAAAAAATAAAAAATATTATGCAAGTCTCTTTAGTTTTTCAATGTTGTTGAAGACATGTCTGCTTTCAAGAAGGATCTCTTGTTCTATACTATGGACTATATGCTCAAGTGGGGTAACAAGTCTGTAGAGTTTAACTGGTCTGCCTTTTCCTTCGTTTTTCTTTTCTTCTCTTATGTCCACCCAGTTATTATCTTTGAGGTATCTCATTGCAATACTAACTTCAGGTTGCCTGAGGTTGGAGTTCTTCTCTATCTCGCGTGAGGTGATCTCTTCCCCACAAGAAAGACAGGCAAGGGTTAAGGCTACAGTTCTGTTTATGTCTAATTTTCTGAGCAACTCTACGATCTCATATTCTTTTTCGCTCATTCCACTGGGTTTTTTATCTCTCATGTAAAATCACCTGATTCTGTGCAATAAATCTCGTTTTTCTTTTTTGACTTTCTGCCAATAAAAATACAACATTAGCTAACGCTTGTACAATGGTGTTTTTTGAAACTCACATTCCGCAGGTATAATTCCATTTTGAACAATTTTGCATGATAGCGTTTTTCAAACATAATTAATATCAATCTTATTTTTATATATTCAGGAAAAGCTTGTTTTGGTTGCATTCTTATTGAACAAGCAGAACATATTTTCCAGAGCATATAATCAAAATCATTACCAAGCAAAATGATGAACTTTTATTGTCGACCTGCGGAATGTGAGTTGAAAGGCTTGTCCTTTTCTTTGAAAGGTTAATTTTGTAATTTTTGTACTTGATAACATGTACTATCATACTACTCTGTAATATATTAACATTTATTATAATAGAATATTAAGTCTGTAACATCTATTTTTTATAATATATCATTGGCTGTGTATTGGACAGAAAACCAGAACTTTAATTAAAATAAGCATGAATCGAAGTACATCACTGTGCTCAGCAGCACAATAATAAGAATAACAATAATAAAAAGGTAGTTGATCAACTAAAAAACAGTAGATTAATTATAATAATTTAGTCGATTAAAATTAGAAAAGGTAAGTGTGAATGGTGGGCCCGATGAGATTCGAACTCATGGCCTCACGGTTATCAGCCGTGCGCTCTACCTAGCTAAGCTACGGGCCCATACTGCTTATGTTTCACGCAACCTTCATCACGCGACACTCCAAATACGCACACAGGTACTTTAATATTTCGCTTGAAAACAGAAAGCAACCCTCAATTTTTTTAATATGAGGGTAACCCATACAAGTTTGCAGCGATAGATTTATGTCAGATAATGTGATATGTGATTTGATATTTCGGGCTGGTAGATCAGGGGAAGATCGCTACCTTGGCATGGTAGAGGCCTCGGGTTCAATTCCCGACCAGTCCATTAAACTATTTTTAGAGTCATATTTTTTATTCAACATTTGATTCTGAAAAAAAATGCTATAAGAGGAGCAAAAGCTGTTCAAAGGAAAAAAAGGCATGGATTTGAAAAGAGCACCCGTGATAACAGGGTATGATAACTCTACGGAGCTTCAATAAAAAATACGGAATTGTTAATAAATAGTAGTTATATATGATAAGAACCTATATTCTTTATAAACTGCCCAAATGTAAGAGTTCCAGTCACAAAAAGAATGGTATGGCTACTGGCCGCCAGCGCTACAAATGTCATGATTGCGGATATAACTATTCAGTGCAACTAAAATCAACTGTCAGTACCGATTCTGTTAAACGGCAGGCTTTACAACTTTATCTTGAAGGATTAGGATTTCGTTCAATTGGCTGTTTTTTAGGAGTTAGTCATGTTTCTGTGTATAACTGGATAAAGAAATTCGGCCAGGAATTAGAGGAGTTAAAGAGTGAAAATAAGATATCGATCGTTGAATTAGACGAGATGCACACTTATATCGGGAACAAAAATAAATATTGCTGGATCCGGATTGCTGTTGATAGAGATGGAAAAAATTTCATCGACTGCTCTTTTGCTAACAGGGGACGAAAACAGGACAAAAGCTCTGGAAAAAGATAAAGAACAAAGAGATTAGAAGTGATGACCGACCACTGGAAGGCATATGCAGAATTTATTCCAAAAAACATTCATACCCGAACAAAAGCTGAAACATATACTGTTGAAGGTTATAACAGTATATTCAGGCACTTTCTGGCAAGGTTGAGAAGAAAGACAAAGTGTTATACCAAAAGTCTTGAAATGTTTAAATATTCTGTTCTTCTCTTAATGAAGTACATGAATAAAGAAATAGATATGTTTAATTAACAATACCAACTCTTTTAACTAGTACGATAGCATGAAGATTGAACCAAACAAAAAGCTTTAAAACTGTGTTGCATATCATGGTGCACTGTGGCGCATATATACATCAGGAGGGGGATTGAAATTGGTATTGAACTACAGCAACCTAAAAACAACAATTGACAAAAACAAAATAGCAGGGAACCTTTTCAGGATTTGCCGTATCAGACCGTAATGTGATGCATCCTGCGGTAATAGGAATTGCATATATGGCTGCCTTATTTCAGTGCCGCCTCTTTCCTTGGAGGCGGAGGATACGGACTCATTGCCTGTCTTCCATGGGTTATCTGGGGAGTTTTCTTCCACGTAGCATTTGCCTGTCTGCATTTATCATTGCACCCAAAATATGGATGTTCTCTCAGAAATACGATGCCAGGACCATTCCACAGCTACTGGAGTGCAGGTACGATTCACAGAAAGGTAAAGTCTTGCTTGCAGGAATTATGCTTTTGATGTACACAGTATATCTGGTTGCCATCTTCAAGGGATGTGCCAACCTTTTCCAGGGTCTGCTTGGAGTGACATATGTGCAAGGTCTTTTCATAGCTGTTGTCATCGTGGTTCTCTACTATGTGATAGGAGGACTGCCTGCAATTATCTGGATCAGATTTTTTGCAGGGGCTTATCATGCTTGTGGGTGCAGTGCTGTTATACACAGGAATTATTTCAAGTGGTGGCGGAATGGCAATATGGGATATGCTTCCTGCTGACATGTTGAGTATGAGTGGAGTAGCAGTTCCATGGCAAAAGACCTTTGGAATGGCATTTTCCATAAGTCTTGGACTTCTGGCATTACCCGATCTGCTGATAATGTTGTTCTCTGCCAAAGACAAGAGAGTAGTGCGCTTTGCAGGCATCTATGGACCAATATCCATCACCATTTACGCTCTATGTATATTCTCCCTGGGAGTTTTGGCCCACGGAGTGTTCAGCTCAGAGCAACTGGCTTCGTTCATTGCAAACCCGGATGGACTTATACCATTCCTGGCAACATCATTGCTGCCCCGTGGATTTGACAGCATCGTACTGCTGGCTGCTATATCTGCTGCTATGTCAACAATGAGTGATATTGTGCTGGTCACAACAACCGCTCTTACTTCAGATATCCTGAAGTACCTGCGTCCGGCAACTCCTGATAATGTGGTGCTCCGCATGAGAAGAATAGTAGGGGTTATCATCATTATAGTCTCGGCATTCTTCGCAATGGATGTTCCACAGATGATAGTGCCACTGGTGTCTGCAAGTATGGGTGTTATCGCATGCTGTGTCTTCATTTCGCTTATTTTCGGACTTTACTGGGAACGTGGCACATCAACAGGATTTGTTGCCAGCCTTGTGGCAAGTTTTGGCTCCGTGGTACTATGGCAATTCTTTGGCAACCCTCTTATCCACCCGGTATTCATCGGTTTGGTCTGTGGTACCGTTGCATATCTGGGAGGAAGTCTGGCAAGTCCCCGTCCGGTTCCTGTGACAGAAATAGAATAACAAATAAATACCCGGTTTTTGATCAGATGCTGAAAATAAGCTTCAGCAGTATTTCTTTTTTATGAAGGTATATTCCCTGATCTATGAGAATCATATTTTTGTTCAAAACAAATTCATGAAAACAAATTTAACTTATCAATTTCAATAAAAACAAAAGGTGTTCCAAATTGAAAAATGTGATAAATAAGAGTTTCGAGATAAAAGATTACATGATCGATGGCACAGATATCAATGGCTTCTGGATGAATTTGGAGGGAAGGGAGAAATTGACAACAGAAATTGTCTACGCACCTGTCAATAACAAAGTCTTTGAGCCACTCGAAACTGAAAAGATGATACAGGAAATCATAGCAAAATGTGACAGCTTCAAATCACAGCTTCCAGAGAACATAAACTGTGAAGTGATCTTCAAGGATTTTGACAACTCGAAGTATTCGGCAAACGATAAGGACCTTCAATTTGATCCAAAAGAACTGAACGAAATAAGAGTCGTATACAGATTCTGTGTTAGTCATCACATTTAAAAGTGATCATGCTCTAAGAAAAAAGATAAGAAAGAGTAGCTGTGCCACTCATTCCTATTTTCAATTCTATTCCTTAGCCGTGATTTTAATAAAACTGACTGCAAAACTCGCATTAAATAAAAAAATACACGCATTTTCTGAGTGAAGATTCCACAAGGACCCTAAATAATTTATTATCGTTTTCAATTATTGAATCGACTTACTTTTTAGCCAATTGACAATTATTTAGACATAATCTCAGAGAACAAAAAAAGAACATATAAAAATAAAAAAAGTAAAAGATGCCGATGATTACGGCATTAATCCTTTCTCTTTACCTGTGTAATATAGTATCCTGCTCCTCCGACAATCCCCAGAAGCAAAATGATCCACAACCAATACATGGATGTACTGCTTTGTGCACCGGTCTCCTGTGTATCTGTCACAATTTCTCCGGTATCATCTCCGAAAAGAGCATATTTACTGAAGTGTGATATCTGAATGGTAATTGTTCTTGTATTGGCAGCTGCCGTTCCCTGAATGATCTCCCATTCACCAGTGTTATCATTGTACCATCCAACCTTTGCACTTTCTCCGTATTGCTTCCATTCTTCTTCGTTCAGTGTGAATGTCAAGCTAATAGCCGGAGAGAATGTGGTACCTTGCGGTGTACATTCATAAGCCTGTAAAGCCATTGCATCTTCCATTTTCGGAAGATCCGTTGTTGGCGGGATATTCACTATGCTTATACGGCTAACATATCCACCAGATGAATCAGTGGCTTTTGTGCCGGAACTAATACTTAGATATGCAGTCTCTTCATTTGACCAGACTGTTACATCACCCAGAGTTTCACCATTGCTGTTAATTTTAAAACTCACTGATCCGATATTTTCTGTGCTTTTTCCTTCTGTGTTATCTTCACCTGTGCTTTCAACAGTTCCATCTGTTTTGTTTGCTTCACGGATGATCAGATCTCCACGTTTTCCACTTCCACCGTCGGAACTTGGTGCTGTTGTAGCTGTATCTTCTACAAGTGGTGCGCAAGCGATGCAGGCATATCCTGATACTGGAAGTACGGAAGGGTATAGCCATCCACCATCTTCCATATGAAGCAAGAATCATCGGTTTTTGTGATATTATTGCCATTTGCATTCCAGTTAAGGCCGGAGCTTCCTGAAACGAATGCGAAACTGGTGAAGTAATCAAAAGAAGTGAAATTGCCAGCACCCTTAACAGGAGTAACGGAATAATAACTGTTGCTCACAATGCCGACATTATTCCCTACAAGACCGCCGACACCATCATTACCAGTAACACCATTTGAGCTTATTTCTACTCCAAGATTATAAACATTAGCACCTGAACTTGTATAACCAAAGAATCCAACATAATCTCCATCCTCATAAACGGTCAGGTTTTGAATGGCAAATCTGTTTCCGTCAAAATTACCTGTGAATTAGGTATCTAAATTACCAATCAGAGTGTGATTACCTTCAAGTGTGATGTTTTGTGTCAGTGTGAAACTTTTGCTCCAATGTGAATGAATGTATGATAATGTCTCTATATCATTGTTATTTGAGAGCTGATAAGGGTCAACTTCTGTACCGCTGCCGCCTGAGTAAGTGGCTGGAACGGCTGAAACTATACCTGTGCATGCTATTAATATGCGCACAAATGCTAAAATAATATATGTTCTTTGTAATCTAATAATAATGCGTCCTTATAGTAATGATTAAAATGAATTTGTATTTATATCAATATAATAAATAATATAATAATGTATTAATGTATTCAGCTTCTTAATAACTCACAGCGGTAACAGAAAAAGGACTTTAATACAATAAGCTATTCAAATTCAAAATTAACATGATCTTCAGAAGGCATATGCTAAAAATTTATAGTTACAGTCTAAAAATAGCCTGATAATAAACATCGCTACAAAAAGAAAAAGGAAGAACAATACAGTGTTCCTTGGGGAATAAAACCTGTTACTGTAACTAACGACTAAAGTTCTCACCAAGCACACTCTCTGCCAGCAGCACCGAAATATCCTTCATCTTCAGTTCCTCTTCCTGAGACTTGCATACACCACCCATGTGATGCAGGCAGAACGGACAGTACGAAACCAGCATTTCTGCCTTATCCTTATAGTCTTTCACTGAGAGCATGGCAATATCAGCCGCAATCTCTGGAAAATTAGGTTTGAGTCCTGCCGGTCCGCCACAACATAGCTGTTTGCCTTCAAAGAGTTCCTTAACCTCCACACCCATGCTTTCCAGTATACTGCGTGGTACATCCTTTGAATCTCTCAATGGACAGGCATCTCTCACAGAAACGCTCATGTTAAGATTTTGAGGTTTAAGCGTGCCATCTGCGATCATTTCCTTAAACATATTAAGGGAATGCTCAACCTCAAAGTTAAGCTCACGATAGAGTTCAGGATAATCATGGTTTAGGACAAGATAACAACCTGGACAAGAAGTTATGAGCTTCTTTACTCCCAGTGACTCGATATAATCAACGAATTTCTTTGCATGCTCAGCCGCTTGCTCCAGGTGACCGTTATCGATAAGGAAAAGCCCGCAGCATTTCTCTTCCTTTAGTATCATTGGCCTGATCCCTGCATGATTGAGAAGGCGGATAGTGGCTCTTGCAATATCCGGCTGGCTGTGAGCTACCCAGCAACCTGTCATGTAAGCTATTTCTGAGCTTTCAGCAAGATCAAGGTCATCTGTTATCCAGTCAAACCTTGTTGCAGGGTCCATACTCCCGGGGCTGTTACGCTCGATTATGTTCTGTGAGATTGCAGTGGTCTTTGCAGGTTCCCTGCCCTGCTTTGCAAGCAATTCCCTCTCATACTGGATGATGTCTGTTATAGGAATGTTCACCGGACAGACATCGTCACAAGCCCCGCATCGTGTGGAAAGATAGACATTGTCAATTTCATCCTTTGTAAGTTCCTCACCTGCAACGATCTTTGCAAGGCTCTCGATCTTTCCCTGCGGAGTGAAGCGGTTAGCTTCCGTAACCATGTTCACCGGACAGACATCCCAGCATTTCTTACAATCAATACAATAACTTATCTCTGCCTCAAACTTATACATCATATCACCATAAAAATAAATATAACAAAACAAACGCTAATTGAAATCACTTATCCCAATAGTCTTTTTCTCTTTTCTCATCGATCAGGGCTTTGAGCTTCTCAGGATACGGATACAGGAATGTGTACTCATAAGCATCTTCGCCCTGAGAACGAGATGCGAACATTCTCAATAATTCTATAAGAGAATCTTCACTTATGCTGTTATTGCTAAGACGCCCAAGCATATCCTCTAAAAAAGATTTCTCCGCAGGGGTTGTATCTGTAAACATTGAGAACATATTTCTCGCGGTATCCATTTTCAAATCCAATGACCCGGGCTTTCTCATTAGCTGTTTTAGCAAAGATTCGTATTCATTGAACAACTGGTTGACTTCTGTCCCTGAGGCTAGTAATTCTGACATTTCTACTAAAATTTCAGTATTATAGCTCATAAAAAGAAAACGGTTGTTTTTATGAAACTTAAGTAACCCTTCAAGAGAGGATTCTTTTTTCATCTGTCTGAAAGTCGCAAAAGTGTATAAATAAGTTAGAAAATGATGACGTATACGACTATTACGCAATCTCTCATTCTCTTCAATAGGATAACCGGGGTATCTGGCTACAACTTCTCCGGCAAACAGCCCTGCACTTTTTTCAATAACCGGAGACATACTGATACCTGAGTATATCTTGACGTCTTCGATTCCCATACTTGGAGAAAGACCTTTGAATATGAAACCGTCCATATCTCCAAGCTCATCAAGGAACTTGCTCGTAAAAGTATTCATCTTTTCAGTGAGGTCTTCACCTGTTTTTGGCTGGACCAGGTGATACTCCCCATCTTGTTTAATGATCCTCAAGCTATCCCTGGGAACTCCCAGTCCTATCTCAATTTCCGGACATACTTTGATAAAATCTACAAAAGGTATCATGTCACGCACTATCTGAGAAGGAAGAACCTGTCCGTTATATCGCACGTTATCAAACTCAAGACATCTGCTTACAAGAACAACTGGTTTTGGAAATATTCTCATGTAAATATGTTATGCCTAATAGATTATAATCATGACCTCTTTTCTTCGGATAAATTCTTTTATGTAGCTTTAAATGAAGCAAGCAAAGCCACCATAAAATCCCAGACCTTTCGAAGCGATGGAATATACAGCCGTTCATCAGGCGAATGTGGATTCTTTATGGTAGGACCGAATGATATCATATCCATGTCTTTGTATTTAGAACCGATAACAGCGCATTCCAGACCTGCATGTATGGCCTCGATACGTGCGTATTCACCGAACACTGAGAAGTATATATCTCCACACCGCTGAAGAAGTTGAGAGGACATATCGGGTTGCCACGCAGGATAACCAGAAGCATGTGAGCATTTAGCACCATATTCAATGGCAATAGAGACAATTTTTTCAGTAATCGCTTCAAGTTCCGAATCAATTGAACTGCGCTGGCTCGATACTACCACCAGCTCAGCATCATCTATATTCACAGTCGCCAGGTTATTTGAAGTTTCAACAAAATCAGGGATTGCCGAAGATTTAGAAGCGATCCCATGTGGCAAAGATAGCAGAAGACCCAGAACCTTACGGGCAAAAGTATCATTTATTGCCCTCATATCCATTTCTACCGCATACTCTTCAATAATCACTGAAAGAGAAGGCTCAAGACCCGCATATTCAGCTTTCATTCTATTTTCAAATACAGAGATTACGGAAAGAGCAGTCTCCCTGGAATCAGGTTCAAGAGCAATGATCGCTTCTGAATGTCGTGGAATGGCATTATGGGCAGAACCACCTTTGATATCCACTATCATGATTTCTACATCGTCGCTAAGTTCCTGCAAGACTTCTGCAAGCAATTTGTTGGCATTTGCTCTCTTTTCATGGATATCAACACCGGAATGCCCGCCTGCAAGTCCATCTACCAGCAGCCTGAAAAGCGATCTGTCTTTCGGCACTGAGGAATATTCCAGCGGCATTCTGATAGTTGAGTTCAAGCCACCTGCACAGCCAACGGTAAAAACACCCTCATCTTCCGAATCCACATTCAGCAGTATCTTACCTGTCATGAAGTCCGGCATCAAGGAATTAACCCCGGTAAGACCGGTCTCTTCATCAACAGTAAAAAGAAGCTCAAGCGGCGGATGCTTTACATCAGTATCCTCTGCAAGAGCCAGAGCAATTGCAACCCCGATACCGTTATCTGCTCCAAGGCTTGTCCCCTCTGCCCTGAGCCAGTCATTCTCAATAACGGGTACAATAGGGTCTTTTGTAAAGTCATGGTTGCACCCACATGCTTTTTCGCACACCATGTCCATATGACCCTGAATAACTATCGCGGGCAAATTTTCATATCCTTTTGAAGCTGGAACACCAATCACTACATTATTGACGCTGTCGAACTTTACACTAAAACCCTTTGACAGTGCCCATTCTTTCAGCCATGTGGCTATTTTCTCTTCACTTCCCGATGGTCTTGGAATGCTGCTTATTTCCCTGAAAAGGGCAAGGATCTTTTCTGTGATCTCATCCATGAATTAACCTGTCATAACCTTGAATCTAAAATACTGATGCTTGAGCTACACATATAAGATACAGTTATTGTGATATATTGCCTGCTCTGTATAAATTATATCATACAACAAAGATAAGAGTAATCTTAACAATCTTTCGTTTAAGGATAAAACTGAACAATTCTTCCTTTAAGGACAAAATGCGGATAACTGAGGCTATAATATGGATATTTCTGAGACTATTAGTGTAATTATGGGCGATATCGTTGAACAAAAAGTTGATGCCATAGTAAATGCTGCCAACAATTCACTTCTGGGTGGAGGAGGAGTGGACGGAGCCATACACCGTGCTGCAGGTCCACAACTTCTGGAAGAATGTCGCAGCCTTGGAGGATGCCCAACCGGAGAAGCTAGGATCACAAAAGGGTATAAGCTTCCTGCAAAGTGGATCATACACACGGTTGGTCCTGTGTGGAAAGGAGGGCATTCCAGGGAAGAAGAACTCCTTGCTGATGCATACAGAAATTCACTTATCATGGCTGAGGAATATGAAGTTAAAAGCATTGCTTTTCCTGGAATCAGCATTGGAGCCTATGGTTTTCCAGTAGATAAGGCATCAGAAATCGCTGTTAGCACTATAATTGAATATCTCAATGCAGGAAGCGTACTAAAAGATATCAGACTTGTCTGCTTCAATGAGAATGCATACCATTTCTATTCAAGTATGCTGGAAGAACAGGTTTCTCAGTTCTAAATTGAATTGAATTATGAAAGTAGAGCAATATGATAATGATGAGAATCAGCATATACTTCATAATAGAAATATATAAGTAATAGGAATGTCTGATAAACTCTTGTTAAGTTTAGCCATACAGAAAAAAGTTACATATAAACTATTATCTGTGTGGTAAGGTTGGTTGGTGGTGTGGTAAATAGGGGTTCATGGTGGTACCATAATTTACCCAAAAACGAAACCCAGCAAGTCAGGATTCCCGTGATCATCAAAAACGGAAAAAGAAGTTACCCTTTCAAAAACAAATTCGGGAATCCTGTTTGTTGGAACTTTTTTCCATTGAATATTTTGGACAACATAGTACTATTGTCGATGATTTTTACACATAAATAATTTATTTTACAAACCAGATATAGGAAGCCATAAACCTGCTTGACATGGAGTGGAATGAGGAGGAGAAAACATCCACTAAAGGACCTCATGTTAAAAAAAGAGGTGAGGGGATCTGGGGTGAGAGGGGATGAGTCCTCTGCTATAGATGATCTGGAGGAAAAATACAGGAATCAAGCAAAAGAAATTAAATTCGAGTTATAGAACAGTTCACTACTTCTTTGCATATCCATGTTCATCCTTGGTAATGAAAACGTGTTTTTTACTTTACAGACGTAGAAAAATTGTATGAGCTTATTGACTAGGGTTTCTGAAAAAGCATAAATCTTGTCCACACCTTCTTTAAAGAGGAGAAGTAGAAAAATGATAGGAATAATGTCTGATTCACCCTGAATATGATTGGTATTATGCAATATTATTTATTTAAGACATTTGCAACTATTTTCAAATAGTGCACTGTCTTTTGAAAAAGAATAAATCCTGTCCCTACCTTCTTTAAAGCGGAGAGATGGAAAAATGATAGGAATTTTAAGCGATTCGCATGATAATATGAATGCCATCAAGGCTGCTGTGGAACTGTCCAATAAGAAGAAGGTGAAAACTGTTCTTCATGCAGGTGACATCATTTCCCCTTTCACTGCAACAGCTTTTAGCAAACTGGATGCAGATATGTATTTTGTTTTTGGGAACAATGATGGAGACAGGTTGTTATTGAAACAGAAATTTGATAAGATAGGTGCTGAATGTTGTGGTGACTTCGGTGACCTGGAAATTGACGGAAAAAGAATTGCACTAATTCATGGAACATATGAGCCACCGGTTATCGCCATGGCAGAATCTGGAGACTTTGACATAGTTGTCAGAGGACACACGCACCATGCAGGTGTCACCAAAATTAACGAGACACTGTTAATAAATCCTGGAGAGGCTGCAGGAGTGCTTACAGGAAAGCGAACAGTAGCACTCCTTGACCCAGAACTTGGTGTAGAAATAGTAGAAATATAAGTAAAAACTGGCAGCTGCTTTAAAGCAGTTCCGTAACCTTTAGCAGAACTTCCTTTACCTGTTCAGGGTCAAGGTCAAGTTCCTTGTTCTTTTTTATATACATGTCAGTGAGCAGTATGTGTTTTCCTATTAGAACACCTGCTTCTTCCATGATTACTTTTGCGCAATTTATTGACTCACATCCTTCTACAGATTTAAGCAGACGGAGCGTTTACCACCAACTAAGAAAATAGAAGTCATGACTAAAATAAAATTTGAAAGAGGGAAAGTGAGCTAATATTTCAAGTTCCTTTATCCTTTTTATTTTGTAACTATTCAGCCTAGCACAATCTGCTTATTGGTGCTGATTTCATCGAAATGAAGATATCTGCCCACTAACAATCAAAAAAGCAATCAATAGTAACAATCAAAATAAATGTCCATACTGAAATTTACATTTCAACTTTTTGTCAAGATTGATATTGATAGCGTTTTTATCAGGCTGAATAGTTACCCTTTTTTTACCTTCTCAAAATCATCGGACCTACTGACATTCTTCTCAAAAAACCTGTTACTCCATGGATGGAAGAACTTACGGGTAATAAATCCCTTTGTCTTAAGTTCCTTTACCAGATTGTTGAAGAAAGAAACGTCTTTGAATGATTCGTGCAGCTCAATAAATTGCAGGTATGCTACAAGATACTTAATTTTTTCCTCATCATTTACATCGGAATTATTTTTTGTCCATTGATGATAGCCATGCTGATATTTTTCCTTATCAAAGCCTGATGTATTCTATATATGGCAAATTGGAATTTCATCGGAGATTTCATACCAAGGAATTTCCGGCAATCCTGCCAGAAACAAAAAAGTAGCTGCTCTGCGATAATTTCTATTGTCTTAAAGCTACAGTTCATTTCGCAGCTTGCATAAATGAATTATATGTAAAGCCCTTTGTTCATTTATCAAGATAAGGAAATGAACAACATGAACAGACATATTACATTATTCATAGCACTTTTAGTATTGACAGCCACTGCTTTTTCAATGGGATGTACGGAAACTGCTGATGAAGAGAACGCAGGAGAAGTCATTGAAGAAGAAGGAATAGACAATCAAACAGAAGAAGAAACTGCATCTGAGCAGAACCGCATTCAGGGAACTATAATCTTTGACGAGCCAGTGGAATCATTCTCTAACGCCACTATCTACCTGAAGGTCGAGGATGTCAGTCTTCAGGATGTTTCATCCATCGTAGTAGCAGAAGATATCATTGTCAGCGTATCCCAAAATGCTGGCGATATTCATCCAGTGTCATATAGTATCAATTACCCGCAACTGGAAGAAAGGATGACATATTCACTGTCAGCTCATGTGGATGTAGACGGTGACGGAAGCCTTTCAAATGGCGACTACTATAGCACCTGGCATAATCCGGTTCCTACAGAATCGGGAGTGCATGAGCTTGATGTTCATGTAGAAATGATCTGATAAGGAACGTATAAAAGTATAAAAAAATAGAAAATGAGCTCTGTAGAATTCCTCATAATTACAGTGCAAATAACAAATACAATCATCCCCATTGTGTTTTCTTGTGTTAAGTAATACTTAGGGAATTAATATTTTTTAAATTATTATACTAAAATAAAATATAAGGTAGTTTTTCTACAGAGCTAAAATTTTACATTTTTACAGAATATGTATCGACATTTACATCTTTATCCTGCCAATATCGATATACTCAAGACCACTTCTAAATTCCACAGCATATAGCATCTGTTTCCTGACGCTGTTAGCTAGTCTTACTGCCCTGGACATGAGGGGAAGGAAGAATTCATAGTCTTGGGAAATTGCATGGATCAGATGATCTGAATGAGGAAGCTTGTTCAGGGATTTAACTTCATTGTATACCCTGAAATGAGTTCCGAACTTAAAACCGGTCTTTGGAACAAAACCTCTGCTTCGAAGATCAACATATGTGTTGTACTTGCGTTCAAAATCCGGATCAATGGATGCTGCTGTTTCAGAGAATTCGGCAAGTTCAGGAATATTGCCTGTTGTGCCATCCTTTATCTTTATGATACCTTGCTCCAGCAGGTATGCAGATTCTACAAGGGATAATTGAAGACGTTTATTATCAAGAGGCTTGCCGTAAAAACCAGTCTCATAAAGCAGATGTGAAGCCGGTTCATCCCATATAAGAACACGGTCCTCAAGCATTGTTGCAGAAATTGCTTCATCCTGTGCTAAAATTGACTCCATGTTGCCCTTTATATCTGCTTTTTTCACTTCATAATAAGTTAGATCACTTTCTTCATCTACGATGGCAAGCACCATTTGCTTGTGAACATTCGCCGCTGCATTATACTGGGACAGAAGGTCTTTGATGGGCATGGGGATACGCTCGGACCTTACGTAGACAAACATCTTTGCCTGGGTCTTGCCAGGATGACCGCCCCTTGGATACACCCTGAAATCCGTAACACTGGGCTGGACATAGTAACCCCTCTCACGAAGATCTTTGTAAACGATATACTTCAATTCGAAGAACTGCTGCCTCTTTGAGGCTTCTGTGAAGAACTCCTCAAATGTAAGGGCTTTTTCATCCATGGAAATCTCAAATTTACTCTTGTAAAGCAGATATGCTGCTTCAACAAGTGTGAGTTCAAGAACATCGTCCTTTGGACGTCCGTAATACCCGGTGTTGTACAGCTCATTGATGGCCTGTTTCCCGGCCTTTACCCTATCGTTGACAAGTTTTCCGATCAAAAAATTCACCTGGATCAAATAAGAATATGTGCAAGAATGTATATGGATTCAAATAATGGACTACCTATTTAACCATAGTGGACTGGAACCTATAACCCAAAATAATGACTGCTGCAAGAAAAAGAAGCAGAACAATAAAATCAGATTCATGCAGAGTTAATTAAAAAATTAGGAAAAAAGCCTTTAAACCTCACTTAGAGGTAGGCTGCAGTAACATAGTGGTGCATCATCCTGTGACTATTGAAATAGTAGGCTATCATTTCAATGGAGTTATTCATGAGATCAGTCCACTCATCCTTTCTATGGTAGTATTTTGGGATCATGATGTATTCCAGTTTATTATAAAGATCATCAATTTCCATCTTTTCCACCTCTTCGGGTGACTTATTCGCTTCCGGTTTAGGTCCGATGGCATAGCCTGTTACGCCTTCAACACAACCTTCTATCCACCAGCCATCAAGCACACTGAAATTTACAACACCATTGTGGGCTGCCTTCATACCGCTGGTGCCAGAGGCTTCAAGTGGCTTTTTAGGATTGTTCAGCCAGACATCCACACCTGCTATGATCTTCAGGGATAGATCCATATTGTAGTTTTCCAGATAGGCTATCTCAATTTCACCTTTAAGCTCTTTGGCATAATTGAATATACTTTCAATGAATTGTTTACCCTGAGTATCCTGTGGATGAGCCTTTCCTGCAAATATCAACTGTATTTTTCCGGCTTCATTCACTTTTTTAAGCCTATTCAGGTCGGAAAAGATAAAAGTTGGTCTTTTATATTCCGTGATACGTCTGGCAAAACCAATGGTCAATGTATCATAATCCATGTCAGTTCCACATTCGCTGTTGACCAGATCGACCAACTCTTTTTTCGCACTTCTGTGGGCATTCACTACTTCATCATCCGGTATACTGTGTACCCTTACAAGAAGCTCCGGCTCATTTGCCCATCCGGGAAGATACTTGTCATAAAGTTTTCTGAAATAAGAGCAAACCCATGTGTAAGAATGAACACCGTTTGTGATAGAATTGATCTTGTAACCAGGGAACATCTTTTCAGATACCTGCCTGTGTCTTTTTGCAACACCATTGACATAGTTGGAAAGGTTCAGACCAAGGATGGTCATATTTAATTGATGCTCTCCACCATATTTCTTCAGGATCTCAAAATCTGAATCATTTCCAATCAGATCCCTAACAAGGTCGTGTGAGAATACATCATGTCCACTTTCAATGGGCGTATGAGTAGTGAAAACACATAACTCTTTGACTTTATTCGAAGACATATTGTTCTGACGTAGTAATTCAAGAGCCAGAAGACTGGAATGACCTTCATTCATATGGTATTTGGTTATGGAATAACCTAGCTCTTTCAGCATCCTTACCCCACCGATTCCCAATACCATTTCCTGTTTCAACCGGTATTTTCGATCCCCGCCATAAAGACTATAGGTTATTGGCCTGTCCTCCATGGCATTCTCTTCAAGATCCGTATCAAGGAAGATCACAGGAACTGTTTCCCCGGTAAGACTTTTGTGCTCATAGGACCATGCTCTGATCTTCACATCTCTGTTTTGAATTTGCACGGTCACTTTAGCAGGCAACAGCTCCATGAAATCAGATGGAGACCACTCCTGGGGATGTTCGGTTTGTCTGCCTGCAGAATCCAGTTTCTGCACAAAATACCCCTTTCTGTTCAAGAGAGTGACAGCAACAAGTGGAAGCCCCAAGTCAGCACTTGACCTTATTGTGTCGCCTGCCAGTATACCCAGACCACCACTATAAGTGGGAATATCCTTCTTTAATCCGATTTCCATTGAAAAATAGGCTATCTTTCGCCCATTTCCCAAAATTACATTACTCATATTATTATTCACCTTCATGTTCTATGAAAAATCAATTGAAAATTTTATTCAAATTTCTCTAGCGATAAAAGGGCGTATTCATTAATATGCTTTCACATTGGCCTCTTAGAAAATCAGAAATTATTATGTAGATATGAGCCTTAACCATTTTCTCTAACATCTCTTTTATAGCCAATTAAGACATTATAATGTGCTTATTTATAATAAATTCACTATATTTGGTTTTAAAACCAAAATTAAACATTAATAGAAAAGATTATGCCCTATTAAAGCATTATTTAAGTTGTTACCCAAAAATAAGTTCTAAAAAGGCATAACCATGTTTACAATAATCTCTAAGGAATATAAAATTTATGCATTGCAATTGAATGACTTTCCTCAAATATATAGTAACATAACAATTAGTTTGAAAATTCAAAATACAAGAAATTGTTTGGTAAATTTATAAAACCAATTGTAATTACATGATGACAATAATAGATTACATGATGACAATAGAGAAAGCGATGAACCGGTTGAAACTAAGCTAATTGTAGTTGAAATCGGTATATACCGGTTGCTTGTGGAAAAAGATGTGATTCCTGATTATATGCAGAAAAAAGCTATAAGCTGCAGGTCTGCAGAAAATTCCTATTCAGGAAAATAAAAAGGAATTTATCTTCCCACTTTTCATTTTTATTTGGAAGGGGTTATCTGTGCTCCAAGAGCCATCATTTCCTCAAAGAAGTTAGGGAAAGATATTTCCACAGATTCTGCAGTATCTATTGTTGTATCTCCTGCAACCATTCCGGCAATTGTGAGTGCCATGACTATTCTGTGGTCGTGCCATCCGTGCAGCTGCGCACCGTGCAACGTACCGCCTGTGATCATTAGCTTATCTGGCTCTTCCTTTACAGAGATTCCCATTTTTGCCAGTTCAAGTGCCATTGCATGAAGTCTGTCTGTCTCCTTATAACGCACATGTTCTGCATTCTCTATTACTGTCATGCCATCAGCACATGCTGCAAGTACAGCAATGGTTGGTACAAGATCAGGTGTTGCTCCTGCATCAAAAGTAATTCCTTTGAGACCGTTTCCTGTAACTTTTACTACTCCGTTCTTTTTGTCCCATGAGATTTCCGCACCCATAAGTTCAAGGACATCGATTATATCCTCATCTCCCTGTTTTGAGGGAAAGAGATTCTTCACGGTAACAGTAGAGCCTGTAATCGCTGCAGCTGCCAAGAGATAAGAAGCTGATGAAAAGTCTCCTGGAATGGTGTATTCTTTTAGATTATATCCTTGGTTCGCAGGTATTATGAACTTAATATTGTTACCTTCCTCTATAAGGATCTCAGCACCTGCTTTTTCAATCAGCTCGATGGTGACATCAACATAAGGTCTTGATTTAATTCCCCCTTTTATGGAAAGGGTTGTGCTTTGGGTTGTTAAAGGACATGCGATGAGCAGTGCAGAAATGAATTGTGAACTTATTGAACCGTCTATCATTGTTATGGCCCCCTTTAGTCCACCACGCACAACAAGTGGGGCGCATCCATTACCACGGGTTGAATATGCTTCTACACTAAGTTTGTTCAATACGTCAAGAAGCGGCTGATTTGGCCTGCCTCTTATTGAGTCATCACCTGTAAGCACCGTAACTCCGTTAGTAAGTGCTGAAACTGCGGTCATGAATCTCAAAGTAGTTCCTGAGTTTGCGACATCTATTACATCATTAGGGATAAGGGGCTTACTGTTAACTCCGCTTATATGGAGTTTATCTTCTGTTTTTTCAATAGTTGCTCCTAATGCTTCACATGCACATATGGTTGCAAGGGTATCAGCTGAGAGAAGGGGCCGATGAATCACACATTCATCCGACAGGGCGGCAATCGTGATTGCCCGGTGTGTATAACTTTTAGACGGTGGTGCAAATACTTCACCATTGATCTTTGAAGTGCTGACAGATACTTTCATTTTATCCCCTTGGTCTACAAATTTGAATAAGTATGATCGGTTGATATTTTCAGATGCTATTTTTAATAGCATCAAAAAGGAATATCAAATTTTAGTTTCATCAAAACCAATATAAATATTTTCCTTATACTAAAACACATGGACAAAATAGCCTTTATTAGTGATATTCTTATCGATGAATGGGGTAATGTACATTTTTACGAAGTGTAATTTTTTAAGTCCATACACGTCATAAATCAGGAATCCCATGTCAACGTTTAAATAAAAAATAACACTTCACCTATTACATAAATGATGGTGCAAAGAATGAAGTGCTATACGATAGGATATGGAAATCGTCAGGTCAATGAATTTATTGACATGCTTATTGAGAATAAGGTTACTTATCTTGTAGATATACGAAGATATCCACAGTCTACATTTAAGGACTACGACAAGGAATCACTGGAATCGATCCTTCCAAAGAATGGAATCTTATACTCTCATTTTGAAGGTGTTGGGGGAATGCGTGATTCCACTTATGTTGAATATATGGAAACAGATTCTTTTAAAAACAGCTTCGAAAAGCTCATGGACCTGATCAGGAAAGTAAATGAAGAACACGGCAGGGTTATATTGATGTGTGCAGAAAAAAGTCCGAAAAGTTGTCACAGACAATATCTTTCTATCAAGCTTGAAGAAAATGATGTAGAGGTTATCCATCTCGTGGAAAGGGGACAGACAAGCCTCTTTAAATTCTGATACTTGAATTTACATTGCATTAAGGCGGGCGATACGCTCTTCTGTTACAGGATGAGTCCTGAACAAATTCATAATTGCGCTTCCTTTCAATGGGTTAACAATGAACATATGTGCAGTGGACTGAGACGGCTGTACCTCGTTTCTTGTCTGCCTGTAATTTGTGCTGCCATATTCAAGTTTTTCCAGAGCACTTGCAAGAGCCCAGGGTTTCTGTGAGATTTTTGCCCCTTCCGCATCAGCAGCAAATTCTCTTGATCTTGATATTGCAAGTTGTATTATGGTTGCTGCCAGTGGTGCCACGATAGCCAGTGCCAAGAAACCGATTATATTGTTTGCACCACCATTGTCATCTCTTCCACCAATTCCACCGAATATGGCTGCCCATTTTACCCATGTGGCTATCATGGTGATAACACCGGCAATGGTTGCAGCAACTGCACTTATCAGTGTATCACGGTTCTTTACGTGTGCTATTTCATGCGCCAGCACACCTTCCAGCTCTTCTGCTGTCAGCAGATCCAGTATTCCAGTCGTTGCAGCAACTGCAGCATGCTGGGGATTCCTGCCTGTTGCAAATGCATTTGGCATGGAAGTGTTTACAATATAGACCTTTGGCATTGGCAGATCTGCACGCATGGCCAGTTTCTGAACTGTCCCATAGAGCTGTGGAGCCTCAGCTGCAGTTACCTCTTGGGCTTTGTACATTTTTAGAACGATCTTGTCACTGTACCAATAAGTTCCAAAGTTCATTATGATCGCAAATATAAAAGCAATGATCATTCCTGACGTTCCACCTATCATGCGGCCTACAATAACCAGTAAACCAGTAAGTGAGGCCAGTAACAATGTAGTTTTTATCCTATTTCCCATGATTTTCCTCATAGATACGGTATCATTTCTAAGTGTAATTAGATTGTTTGCTCATCTATAAAAAAGTATCTATAATTTCCGGTTTTTCACCGAATATCTAATGAGGTTTTTTCTACATTAAGAACTTTTGTTGGAATCTTTAACAAAGACTCCTATATATAATATATTTTGAATAATAAAAGTTATTAGCTTTACAATATTTACGCTATATGTTCAAAAAAATAAAACCCTAACCCTTATATTCTTTGACAAAGATTATAGAAGCTGGTATTATATAGTTATAGTTGTGGAACTTTGATTACAGTTATTATTTATCGTTATCCATAAGGAGAGCCTTCTGCATGAATAACCCATCAATTAAAAAACCAGGTTTCTATTTATTGTTAATATCACTTACTTTCTTAGCTATGTGGATATTAGGTGCTATATCACTCATCTTATATCCATTATTTTCAAAATTATCACTGGAACTATCCAGATACATCTGTATTCTCCTTTTATATTTGTTCTCCATGTTCCTTCCTGCTGTTGGACTTGTATTTTTCATGAATAGCATAAGAGTATCTTCTTCAAAATGGTACTTAGGGATACCACTTCTAATAGCAGTGGTTTTGATGACATTCCTGCGGGATGGTTTAAATTTGGTATATGATCCTTCTTTTATTTCTCTGTATGATAAATCTTCTTTCTTAGATTCGATGGCCACAAAGGCTTTTATTCAAATCTTCTTTTCACTTTCTGCTTTATTATTCGTTTTATCCGTGCCCGAGAGTAAAGCAAAACTAATGAAGATGCCATTCAGAATGGCTATAGTTGCGTCTGCATCAATCATTATTTACCATTCTGTAGCATTTTTTGTCTATATACCTGAGAATGAATTATTCGGCTTTTTGCATATAATTAGTATTTTTATTTTAGGATTGTTTCTTATCCGGGTTGCTGTAAACTACGACAGGAGTGAAGATATTGCAGAAACAAAATAAATTGCTACTAATGCAACAAGTATCAATTAAAAAACCAGGTTTCTATTTGTTCTTAATATCACTTACTTTCTTAGTTATGTGGATATTATTTGCCATATCATTCATCTTAAGTCCATTAATTTCGAACTTATTAATTTCACTGGAACTATCCAGATACATCTATATTTTCCTTTTTTACTTGTTCTCCATACTCCTTCCAGCCGTCGGACTAATATTTTTCATGAACTATATAAAAAACTCATCAAGATGGTATTTGGGAATACCACTTCTGATAGCAGTATTTTTGATGACATTTCTCAGAGATAGTATGACAATGGCAAGATTCTATAGCGTTTCTTTCATCTCTGCATATGATACGTTGCAGATTCTGGGTTCGATGGCCACAAAGGCTTTTATTCAAATCTTCTTTTCACTCTCTGCTTTATTATTCGTTTTGTCCGTGCCCGAGAGTAAAGCAAAACTAATGAAGATGCCATTCAGAATGGCTATAGTTGCGTCTGCATCAATCATTATTTACCATTCTGTAGCATTTTTTGTCTATATACCTGAGAATGAATTATTCGGCTTTTTGCATATAATTAGTATTTTTCTTTTGGGATTGCTTCTTCTAAGGGCAGCCATTAACTATGACAAGGAATAAAGTTATCACAATATGATCAGGATTTTCTTATAGGAACCCTTGGTTTGATATGAAGAAAACAATTCAAAATTAAGAGTTAAAGCAGTGATAGCATTACAATCATTTTTTATTTTTTTTGATTTGAAAAAAAATAATGCGTGTTTATAAAATAATGTATTCATCTCTAGTTTTGCAAAAAATATGAATGCCAGGCATTCATATTTCTTCTATTACAATATCTTCTTCAAGACCGATTTGTTCAATAAGTGCTTCAAGCTCTGCCAGTTCAGCTTCAAGATCCTGTATCTCGGTATCTGTGATGCCCACCATTTCTTCACTGAGTAGCTCGTCTGCAACACTTACTTCGGACTCATTATCATCAGTTACTGTTTCCTCTTCAGTAATGCTTTTATCAGCACATCCTGACATTACAACACCGCAGAGAAGGACAGCGATGATGACGATATTTCTTAGTTTTGTCATTTTCATTCAACTCCTATATCGTTTCTCATTCTTTCCTACTCTCAGACAGTGGTTTCATTTTCATCCGATGAATCACCATCATCTGAAGAATTGTCATCGACTTTGCTGTTTGAAGAATCGTCATCCTCCTGGTCATCTGAGTTATCATCTACATAGCGGCTTGCCCAGTCACCGGACTCTCCTTCAACTTCATAACTACCATCACCTGCAAGTACTGCAGTACCTGTTCCTTTAGCAGTAAGCACAATGTCTTCTCCACGAATCATTACTGTAAGGCGGCTTCCTTCAATGTACACATCCCCTGTGACATTATGGTAGACAAATGCACGGTTGTTGTCTGTGCTGTTGCCATAATCAATGTTAGATGATTCATATCCATCTTCATCGATATCGATTGCTGAATCCCCTGTCATATCTTTTATTACAAGCGTTGCATCTTCTGACATGATACTAATAGAAAGATTGCCAGAAAGGACTGCAGTTCCATCACCTTCTGCAGTGAGCTCAGCACTTTCATTGAGTATTAATACTCCTTCTCTCTGTTCTTTAAGCTCGCTGAGCATGCTTTTGAGTAAGCCGTTTGCATCCTTAATATCTTCTTCAGCCTGCATTATATATCTGTTAGCTTCACGGACATTCTCACCGTTACTGCCCTTTCCATTCCTATATGCATTTCCTGCCTGTTCCTGATTCTTCTTTGCGCTGTTCATGAATTCTTTGTATTCGGCAAGCATATCTTCAAGCTCTTCTACGTCTTCACCATTCTCTTTCATAGTAGCGATCTCATTCTCAAGACGTAGCATCAGAGCATCAGATGTTTTTACAACTTCACTGATTTTGTTGTCGATGAGTTTTGCTGAACTAAGCATGCGGTTCTTGCGGGCATCATTCCATATGTTTCTGATATTTTTTGCAGATTCTGCCAGTTCAGCTCTGTTGCTTGCATCTTCTACATCCTCCTTTTCTTCTTCCAGTTCCTTGATGTATTCTTCATCAGTAAGGACTGCAGTCATATAATCGATAGAATTGATGAGGTAGTCCTTGGTAGCTTCAACGGCTTCTTCAGTATCAAGGTTTGGATCCTTGGATCTTATCTTGGCAAAATTACTCTTTGCTGCCTGGTAGCCAGCTTTTGATTCCTTGACCTGTTCTGCCTTATTTATTTCTTTGTTAGCCATCATTTTCCTTGTTGCATCCTCTTTCGCATTTACCATATCGCGATCTCTATCATACTGCTGGACACCAGGTGGCTCATTATCATCTTCGTTTTCATCAGATTGTTCATCAGTACTATCATTATCCTGACCTTTTTTCTCTGACATTCCATTATCACTGTTCTGTCCACTATCAGACGCTGCAAGTGCTCCTGCCGGAAGAATGCTAACCAGCATAAGCACTACAGCCATGTATGCAAATATTCTCAATCCTTGTTTTTTCATAAGTTAACCCTCAGTTTCTCTTATTGAATTTCTGTGTATTTTACATGCTTTTGTATAATGAAAAGTTCCGGCTATATTAGCCGGATTCTCATAATATTTTTATTTAGACTTTAGTTCCGGCATGAGCCATCTCTTTTTGGTCCATCTCCGTCACAGTCTCTGTCATTCTGGGAACCGCTGCCATCACATTCTCTATCACGATCGCCTTTACAGTTGCTGCCATCGCAATCTCCATTACTGACACCTGCTCCAACACCGTCTGCATTGATGCCTGATCTTGCCTGCGTTCTTAATGCATCATCAGGCACACCTGTACAGTCTTGATCTCTGTCTTTTTGCTGATCAGCTGCCATGGCGGTCACTGTAAATAAACTAACCAGCATAATTGCCACAGCAAATAGTGTAAATGTTCTTATTTTCATAATCAATATCCTCCTATTTTTCTTTATTTTGTAAGTGAAAGCCAAGCACAAATTTGGTGGTTGATATGCCCGGAAGCAATCACTTGGTGATGTGCTTCAACTTTCACTTGCAATCCTAAGATTGGTAGATTTGGATATAAGCATACTTTACTTTACGAAAACTTTAAGCATACTTCATTGTGCAAAAAAGCCTTGAAAAGGTTTATTTAACTTGATAAAACTTTATCCACCTTTAGATTTTAGTTTGAAGTAACTATTATATGCGAGTAACTGCTAAACATACACACTGTGTTTTACAAAAAAATATTCCTGCTTTGTCTAATCGGAATCATGATGTTTGCAGGCATCCAGTTTACAACTGCGTCAGAGATGGCAAGCATCCATGGTGCAGTATATGAGTGGAACTCATTTGATCTTCTGGAAGATGTTATTGTCGAGCTGAACTCAACTCCCCCACAATCCATGCTTGCAAAATATGGGATATACTCCTTTAATCTGGAACCTGGAAGTTATCTTATAACAGCAAGTTTTTATGATGGAAATGACCTTGCAGCATATACTGAAGAGGAAATAACAATCACCGGTGATGGGGACTATGTGATGGATCTATTCCTGCTTCCTGTATATTATGATGATACATTTAATGAGAAAGAGTTTTCTGAGCTAAACGAAATTGCTAATTTATCAGATGCTAATAATAAAGAAACAGTTCTATTTTCACAGAATATGATATTTATTCTTATTTTCATTGCTCTGCTATCTGCTGGAGGATATTATTTTGTAAAGCAACGCAGTAAGACCACTATATCAGAGGAAGACATCCATAATATTTCGCATGAAAAATTTGATCCTATAATGCCCGAAGATAAATGGCAGGAAATACCTGAGGATCTAAAGGAATTCATTGTTATCATTGCGAAAAATGACGGTCGAATTACCCAGAAAGAACTGCGTACAAAGGTCAAACACTCCGAAGCCAAGGTCAGTCTTATGATATCGGATCTTGAAAGCCGGGGTATTGTCAGGAAATTCAAGAAAGGTCGGGGAAATGTGATAATTCTTGAAGAAAGGAAAGATACTAAAGATTCGAACTAATCTATATTATTATTATTATTATTTTGTTATTATTTTGTTATTATTTTGTTATTATTTTGTTATTATTGTTGTTATTATGTAACTATTCAGCCTGATAAAAACGCTATCAATATCAATCTTGACAAAAAGTTGAAATGTAAATTTCATTAGGAACATTTATTTTGATTGTTACTATTGATTGTTTTTTGACTCTTAGATTATTAGTGGGCAGACATCTCCATCTCGGAGAAATCAGTATCAATAGGCAGGTTATGCTAGGCTGAATAGTTACGTTATTATTACCATTATATGTTTTAAAATGAATGAGGAACTTTAGATAGGCATCGCTTTTGGGAAATAAAAGAATTAAACTTGTAAGTTGAAAACTCTCCATTTATAGAGTGGACATGTTGAATCGGAGATTAAAATGCACATCAAATCAAAGATTTAATGTGAGATGAAAGGCCTGCTACCCGAATGCAACATAAACTTAATAAACTATCTATAGTTATATGGTAATTAGCAAGAACAGAACTAATTATATTGGATGTTTTGAAAAAATATGTAGATAAGCAAGATAAGAAAATGCTTTTGACCAAGAAATACAAAACTCAAGTATCTGATGAACAAATGAGAATCATAATATAAAATACGTTGAACAACAAAACGAGTTACCTGGACTTAAAAAACAATATTCTAACATCGAATTTTTGATCTATAAAGCTGAATTTGCAGCTAAAAGAATAATAAAAATTGATGAGAGTTATACGTCAAAGAGATGCTGTTCCTGTGGAAAACAATATACAGTGCCATTTGGACAGGCTATCAAGATCTTCTTGATAATTTACAAACAGAACTACAAATTGTAGTTACTTGTAAGAATCTCCATACCTAAGCATAGAGTAGTTCAAATCACAAATATGCGTTGAGTATTATAATAGAGAGTGAACATGTTCCCATCAACACCCATAAATGAGCCCGTATTGATTTTTGCATTGGCGATGCTTATTTTCCTTATAGCACCCCTTCTACTCAAAACATTAAGATTACCGGGGATGATCGGTATAATTCTTGCAGGTGCATTGATCGGTCCCAATGCTTTGCATATACTGGATAGGAATGAGACCATAGTGCTCCTTGGCGAAATTGGTCTTGTTTATCTGATGTTTATAGCCGGACTGGAGATCAATATTAATAAGTTCATTGAGAAGATAGACCGAAGTCTGGTCTTTGGTACATTATCATTTTTAATTCCACAGGTTGCTGGGACTGCTGCAGGATATTATCTATTGGATCTCTCTTTCACGGCAGCTCTGCTTTTTGCTTCCGTATTTGCTTCACAGACCTTACTTGCATATCCTGTTGTCAAGAAGCTTGGGATAGTCAACAATGAAGCCATTACTGCTGCAATTGGGGCTACTTTACTTACTGATACATTCACCCTGATGATTCTGGCTATTGTGGTCTCCTCCCTGGAGGGAAGCCTCGATATGTTCTTCTGGATCAAGTTACTTTTCGGTTTAGTCATTTTCTTTGTAGGTTCGTTGCTCATTGTACCACGCATTGCACGCTGGTTCTTCAGTAAACTTGCAGACGAAAGTTATTTTGAATTTCTTTTTGTGTTGCTTATAGCATTTACACTTGCATACCTTGCAGAAATTGCCGGAATTGAACCTATTATTGGATCTTTTCTTGCCGGGCTTTTGCTTAACCGTCTAATTCCAAATACTGGCCCCCTCATGAACAGAATAGAATTTGCCGGAAATGTACTATTCATACCTTTCTTCCTTCTTTCAGTGGGAATGCTTACAAACTTTAATTCATTCTTTGGAGGCGGAAATCAGCTCACCCTTGGATTCTTGATGATAGGTGTTATGATCATTGCCAAGTTTGGAGCTGCGGGGCTTGCAGGAAAAATGTACCATTATAGCAAGGACCAAATAATGACCATGTTCGGTTTGTCTATAGGGCATGCTGCAGCAGCCCTTGCAATTGTGCTCGTTGGTTTTGAAGCAGGTCTTTTCAATGAGAGCATGATAAACGCTGTAATAATGATGATACTTATTGTCGGGATAATAAGTCCCCAGGTTGTTGAAATATATGGCAAAAGAGTTTCCCTTACTGATAGTATCACATGCAGTACTATGGAATCAGAATCTCGTGTACTGGTTTCTTTTTCAACACAATCTACGTACAAGCAACTTTTAATGGATCTGGCTCTGATGATCCGGGAAAAAAAATCCATGGAACCATTGCATGTACTTTCTGTAGTAAAACATGACAGTAATCCTGAGGAAAAGGTCATAGAAGCTGAGAAATCTCTTATGGAGACTATTAATTATGCTGCATGTGCTGAAGTTCCTGTAAAAACTCATGTACGTCTTGGATACAACATAGCTTCAGGTATAATGGGAGCAGCACTTGAGAACAGAATTTCAACTGTTGTAATGGGTTGGGATGGTATCCATTCCCCAAAGGAGAGTATTATTGGTTCGGTCATTGACCAGGTACTAAGAGGAACTAAAAAACTTGTGCTTGTTTCAATGATTAGGAAACCTTTGGGGAATACCCAAGGAATCACTCTTATAATCCCTCAAGATATGAACCACAATCCAGGTTTTTGTGCTGTAGTGGATTCCATAAAAAGGATAGCACAACATACATCGGCACCTGTAAAAGCCATGGTTGTCGCTGATGATCCTGAAAAATATAAGGAATTCTTTGATAGTTCTGGTTCTGATATTTCTATAGTGTTTGAAACTGTAGAAGAATGGGATATGCTCATGGACTCTCTTGAGGCAAGAGACGAAAGTCAAAAAGATCTAATAATAATTGCAAGTACTCATCGTGATACTCCAGGATGGCATTCGATATTGCAGGAACTACCAAAACGTATTGCCATATTGTTCAAAGGCAATCTTATAATAACGTATCCACCATCTGAAGAAATATCTGATGACAAAACTAAGCACAATATATTCCTTAATCGCTAAAGTTATATTATGAGTATGAATTTATCATAGATGTAATGGTTTAAAAAAACTAGCCAGAAATCCCATACTCTTTAGAATATGGGCTGAATGGCGCTTATTATGAATACATGGAAATCAAAAAACCGACACAAATACTTACTACAATATCACCTAATCCTTGTATGTAAACTTCTTCAGGGATAAATAGATAGGATTCCCTAAATTCAAGAGCAGAAAGCACTCAAGAAGAACATGTACTACAAATAACCAGAATGGAACAGTTTCCGTCGTTGATAATTGACATGTCAAGTTGCCAAAGATAGGAATTGTCCGTTGTAAACTCCATCGACCAATTCCAGAAGACAAGAAGATCAAGTCAGCTACTATCTCTCAGACAGGTTCAGGAAAATTCGATTGGATTGGATTACAGTAGTCCTAACTTCTATGTTGATAATCAAGGCAGAGAAGCAAACTATCCACGATACTATAGAAAAGCACAGAAAAGATTAGCAGCAGGACAGCAAAAATTGTCACGGATGAAACTTAACAGCAATAATTACCAAAAGCAGAAAAGAAAGGTTGCCAAAGCATGAAATTATTGCAAACCAAAGATTGGACTGGATACGAAAAGAAGCATTGTCACTTGCAAGAAACTATGATTATGTATTTATTGAAGACATCAACATGAAAGGACTTGCAGGATGTCTAAAACTTG
>Ga0265295_1001843_pt1 | contig 35963 bp, 35 predicted proteins | sample Munlansysbiofilm_FD_192503 | JGI IMG/M metagenome (GOLD analysis project Ga0265295, IMG submission 192503) | Leachate microbial communities from a municipal landfill in Southern Ontario, Canada - Methane capture system biofilm | ecosystem: Engineered > Solid waste > Landfill > Unclassified ... | reverse complement strand
TCTTACGGAGCAGTACGCCTACTGCAAGCAAGGCAAACAGCTGCCCCTGCAAATTCCAAACGCTCGCTACATCCATATTGTTACCACCCCAACCTTATCAGACTACCCTATCAAAGCAACGAATGCGATGCAAGAGCCATTTCTCTGGAACTTGCATCGCATTGCTTTCAGACATGACTGATGCGATCAAAGCATTGGTTTGATATGCTCAATACTCTTCTTGAATGCAGTCTCCTTGTCTGGTACGGGAAACACCTCAACACCAAGCCAACCGGTATAACCGATAGCTCCAAGAATGGTGATGAATGAGGCAAAGTCAAAGACTCCTCCTCCAAGATATTTCCTATTGGAGTCAGCAAGGTGTACATACTTGATGTAGGGAGTACCTTCTTGCATGCTCTTTCGGATATCACGATCCTCAATATGCAGGTGAGCGGTATCTACCATAAGCTGGAACGAGGGTGAGTTGAGCTGTTTCACCAGCTCAATACCCTCTTGGGTCGTGTTGATATAGTTCAGGGCAAGGGTGTTCACCGGCTCAAGGACGATTACCACACCCTTCTGCTCAGCATAGGTGGTCACCTCTTGCAACGCTTCAAAGATACGCTTGCGTGTCCACGCCTGATCAACCTCGGGTGTATACCCACCCCGGACTCTGCCCAGATTGATGAAGCAGCCCAGCTGCTGGGCAACATCGATGCCTTTCTTAAAACGAGAGATGGCCTCGCCCCTGATGGCATCATCCGGGTCTGCAAACGAGAGCCGGTCCTGCCCGTAATACTCTCCGGTACACACCATGGGAATGGGAAGTCCATACTTCTCGCGCAAAGCGATCAGGTTGGCAACATTCACATCGTCCGGATTTCGTACAGTCAGCTCCATTCCCTCATACCCCCACTTCTTGAGGGTAGCGAAGGTCTGTTCGAGATCATCCTGATACGATGTAACTCCTGGCTTGCGGTAGACTTCAGGTGTTGAGATTTGGCAACTTATGTTCATACAACCTCCTTGCAGCGTCCCTTCAGCAAGCGGATCGCCTCTGCCCTGTTTGGTGCATCGACAACAGCACTTCCTGCAACCAACACGGTGGCACCGGCATCCCTGACGGACTTGGCGTTCGTGACATTGATGCCACCATCGACTTCCACCTCCACAGAAAGACCAAGTGTTTGAATCCTCTCAGAGACATACTCAATCTTTCTCAGCATCTGGGGGATAAACTTCTGCCCACCGTATCCAGGATTCACCGACATGATTAAAACCAGATCCAGCTCCTCGTACAGATACTCAAGAACATCGGGATGCGTCGAAGGATTGAGAGCAATCCCCGCTTTCTTTCCCAAACCCCTGATCTGGCTCACTACCCGATGGAGGTGCGTATTGGCAGCACTTTCAGGATGTACGGTTATGATATCAGCCCCTGCTTCAGCAAATTCAGCCAGATAGCGGGGTGCATCATGAATCATGAGATGCACATCAAACGGGAGAGAAACCACCCCTCTCAACGATCGTATCATAGACTGACCAAAGGACATGTTGGGGACAAATACATTATCCATGACATCCAAGTGCAGCCAATCGGCACCCGAATTGCTCAAACTGAGAATCTCATCGGCAAGGTGTCCAAAATCAGCCGTGAGAATCGAAGGGGAAATTTTCGTCATACTTACTCCATTGGAACAACAGCCAAACAGCTACACAAGGATGATATCCACACCTGCATCAACTATCTGTGCATAGATTTGCTTGTCCAACTCCTTGCCTGTTATAATGAGATCAATATCTTCCAAACCGCATACATTGATGAATGCTTCCTTGGTGAACTTGGAATGGTCACACATCACCACTGCCTTGTGGGCTGCCTTGATTGCCATCCGCTTGATTTGTACTTCCTCAATATTGGTTATCATGCACCCATTTTTCATGCTGATCGCATCGAAGCCCATGAAGGCAATATCAAAGAAGAGATCTTTCATGATGGTTTCTGAGAAGAACCCTGTCAGGGTAAAGTAGTGTTTGCGCAACGACCCCCCAATTACCGACACATCGATGGTCTCGATATCAGAGAGCGCATTGGCAACGGCGATATCATTAGTAACCACAATTACAGAGGAGAGCTCTTTCAGATACTTGGTCATCTGAAAAACCGTTGCACTGCTGTCCAGATATGCACACGCTTCAAAGTCGATATGTTTCACCGCTTCTTGGGCAATTCGCTGTTTTTCATCGAGATTCGAAAGACGCCGTACCGAATAAGGCTGCTCATAGAGAATTCCTGTCTTCTTGAGGGCTACCCCACCGTGACTCATCTCTACCGTGCCGTCGTCTTCCAGCTCCTTCAAGGTGCGCCGGATGGTAGCCGTGGATACATCCATCGACTCGGCAAGCTCCTTGATATTGGCAAATTTGTTTACCAGCAGGTATGATTTGATTTTCTCTCGACGCTCAATTTTCAACATCGGTTCGCCTCATTCTATTCATTTCCAACACCTTTCTTTCCATCACCAGCAGGGCCTGGCTGCAAGCAATGCATATACGTACAGCCATGCTCCCAAGAAGACACTCACTCTATGCAGTATCTACCGATTTTGAAGTTTTTATCTATATTCTGTACCATATGTACAACTATTTTTGTGAGATTTTCCAAATCCTGTAGATCACAAGTCTCTACAGGAGAATGAGTATACCTCACCGGGAATCCCATATCGAGACAACCGATATAGTTTCCTTCAAGCTGTACATACGCACAATCGGTAAGCATCCCGAGCGCAGCAAACTCCTGAAGCGGAATATCCAACGCTTCAGAGGAACGCAGAGCGTGTTTGTACAACCCATTATGGGCGATGGTGCCATTGAGGGTCCCTCTTCCATGGAAGTTGTACAACGTAACTGTAGGCCCCTTGCCCAGACCAATATCGTAGCGACTGCTCAGATCGGGAGTATCACCAGGGAGAGCAACATCAAGTCCAATGGCCAGGTCAGGCTTCTTTGCACGTGCGGCAAAGATGGCCCCCCTGATACTGAACTCCTCCCACACCGTGCCCACCACATAGATGGTGGAAGGGTGCTTGAGAGTGGCTAGGCTTTCTGCCAGTTTAACCAGCACAGCACATGCCCCCCTATTGTCAATCGCAGTTCCCGAAACCATCGTTCCCTGCAACTGCCTGAAGTTGGGGGTGTAGCTTACCGGGCATCCTACATGGACACCGAGATCAAGTACATCCTGCTTGCTCTTTACTCCAATGTCGATGAAGAGGCTGGTGACCAGATCCACCTTGTACTTCTCATCGGCAGAAGTTGCATGGTGTGACTTGTTGCCAAACACACCTTGTACTGCACCATTGTCAATGGTTCTGATCGTAACCTCAAGGCCGGGAAGCACCTTCTCAGGAATACCTCCCAAGCGATCAACCTGAATCAAACCATTGGGTTCAATCTTGCGGACGATGAACCCCAGTTGGTCCATATGAGCGAATACCATGATCGAAGGGGCATCCTTGTCGGTCCCCGGGAAGGTGGCAATGACGTTGCCTGCACGATCCACTTCAATCTGTTTCGTAAACGAGCCCAAATAGGAGTGCATCTTTCTCGCCATGTTCTCTTCATAGCCGGAGACGGCCTGAGTCAGCATGAACTCCTTAAGTACGTGTACCAATTCCATACGGTTTCCTTTCCGCTCACTGCAGGGAGCGAACTGCCTCTGCTACGGCTTTCGGGGTGAATCCAAAGAGCTCAAACAGCTCACTCTTGGTGCCCGACCGGCCGAAGACATCCTTGACCCCAAGCTTTACCAAGGGAACACAGACCTTTCCTGCAATGGTTTCGCTTACGAGACCCCCCAAACCACCGATAATGCTGTGATCTTCCAACGTGACCAAGGCCTTTGTCTCCTTCGCTGCCTTCATCACCGCTTGCTCATCAAACGGCTTGAGTGAGTACATATCCAACACTCGTACCTTGATGCCTTCTTCTGCAAGCAACTTTGCCGCATCCAAAGCCACTTCCACCATATTCCCGATGGCAAGGATGGTTGCGTCAGTACCTTCAGCAAGTTGCTTGCTGCCACCCAAGGGGAACTTTTCATCGGCATCGTACAGTTCAACGGCGTCTGCTTTTCCGAATCGCAGGTAGACAGGGCCTTCGATTTCGGCAGCAAGTCTCGTGAGATAGTGTGTTGCTATCGGAGAAGCAGGGACAAAAAGCCTGATATTAGGAATGCTGCGGATAATGGAAATATCCTCAACCGATTGGTGGGTGGCTCCATCCTCACCAGTTTCCAGACCGGAGTGTGTACCTGCAACCTTCACATTGAGGTTAGGATAGCAGACTGCGTTACGCAACTGTTCCACTGCTCTCATGCTGGAAAAGACTCCGAAAGTTGCCAGAAACGGGAGCTTTCCGCAGGTTGCCAAGCCGGCTGCCATACCGATCATATTCTGTTCGGCAATTCCTACGTTTACAAAACGATCAGGATATGCCGCCTTGAACTGGATGGTTCCTGTCGATTTCGCTACGTCAGCATCAAGAACAACCAACTCTGGCCGTTCGGCGGCCAACTCCACCAGTGTATCCCCATATTCAACCCTATTTGATTTCATATTCACCTCCCAGCTCGCGCATAGCCTGTTCGTACTGCTCCTTGGTGGGAACCCCACCATGCCAAGCAGGAGTCCCTTCCATGTAGGAAACACCCTTTCCCTTGATGGTATCAGCAATGATCATCGTCGGCTGAGCATCGGGCTGGTTCGGAATTGCATCCAACGTATCCACAATTTGTTGCATGTCATGCCCATCGATTTGTACGACATTCCACCCAAATGCCCTGAACTTGGCAGCAATATCACCGATGCTCAACACTTCATCAGTCAGGCCACACATCTGCACCCGATTGTTGTCCAGAATTCCCACAAGATTTCCCAGTCGCATATGAGCTGCAGCCATTGCTGCTTCCCAGACCTGTCCTTCCTGAAGCTCACCATCACCGAGCATGACGTAGACCTTGTAGTCCTTTTTGTCCATTTTTCCTGCAAGTGCCATACCGGCACTGACAGAGAGATACTGACCAAGAGAACCGACTGTCATATCACCGCCAGGATTCTTGATATTCACGGTTCCTTGCAAGGAACCATTTCCATGACGGAAACTCCACAGCTCTTCTCTTGGGATGAAACCTTTGTTCACCAAAGCAGCGAATACAACCGGGGCTGCATGACCTTTGCTGAGTACAAAACGATCACGGTCAGCCCACTTCGGGTCTTCCGTCTTGATGTTCATCTTATAAAAATACAGTGCGGAAATGATGTCTGCTGCAGACAAGCTTCCACCAGGATGTCCAGACTTGGAATTGTAAATCATCTTGATGGTATCTTGGCGTAACCGAGCTGCCATGGCTTTCAAAGCATAAATATCTTTCAAAATAGCCCCCTTATATTCCTTATATGTCTACTGACAAGAGTAACCATACAAATGGTGAATTGTAAATGTATTTTTGCAGAAAACTACATATTTTGTCATTTTTTAGCATCATAGTTCCCATTTTCTTGCTCTCGGAAGTAAGAAATAGCAGAGAGCGAATACAACGAAAATTTCGGATTCACTCTCATTTGCCTCTCTCTACCAGAAGGAATATTTGAATCAGTTCTGCAAGATACTTAGACGTTATCTGTACAGTAAAATGACAATAATGTCTGTTTTAAGTTTTTTTATTATATGTTTTTATATACTCTTTAGCAATATTACTAAAGCCGGGAGAGAATCTTCGCATTCAAGAAAACTCACTGATTGCCATTATTTATAGAATCCTGAAATATCCTCTCCATGCATGAGCATCTCCTTATTGAGAACTAGTGTTAGGTGCTAGACAGGAATTGTCACATTTGAATCATACCTTTCGTATTGGTTTCGAGTTGAGAAAACGAGTATTTTATTATATTAAAAATGTTAATTGGTTTAGTTCCAAGTACAGATTGCATTTTCATGATTTTTTTGTTGTGGATTACTGAAAAGTATTGTAACTTTATAACCGGATAGTTTCAATTAACTAAACAAAAGGAGCATTTTATGAAAAAGTTTGGTCGGATTCTGGTTCTTGCTGTTGTCCTTATGGTAACAGCATCCCTGCTGTTCGCCGCTGGTGCACAAGAGCAGAAGAAAGTTGTCCTGAAGGTTGGGCATGTGTTTGCAGCCACTCACCCCTGGCAGATCAACCTCGAAGGCATGGCCAAGGATGTGAGCGAAGCCACAAACGGCGCTGTAGAAATCCAGGTCTTCCCGGCTGCTCAGCTTGGTGGAGATCGTGACGTTGCAGAAGGTCTGAGACTTGGAACCATCGAGATGGGCCTGTTCGGAACCGGTGCCCTGCAGTCCTTGGACAAGAGAATGATCATCGAAGAGCTTCCGTATGCTTGGGAAACCAGAGAAAAGGCATATGCAGCCATGGATGGAAAGCTTGGTGATGCTCTTGATAAGGTCATGCTCGAATACGGTATCGTAGGTCTTCATTACTGGGAGAGCGGCTATCGCCACATTACCAACAATACCAGACCCATCAACAGTGTTGCCGACCTAAAGGGTCTTGCACTCCGTGTCCCTGAAGCTGAAATGAGAATCGATACGTTCAAGCAGCTTGGCGCACTTCCTACTCCGCTTGCATTCGGTGAACTCTTTACTGCACTGCAGCAGGGTGTTGTGTCCGGCCAGGAAAATCCGCTTGCAACCATTTACTCATCCCGATTCCAGGAAGTTCAGAAGTATCTCTCCCTCTCCTACCACATCTGGGGTTCCGGTTATCTCGGAATCAGCGAGAAGGCATGGAAGTCACTCTCCAAAGAACAGCAGACCATCATCGCAGAGAAGGCAGTTGTTTGGGGCCTGAAGTGCCGCCAGGACATCGCCAGCAGCGATGCTGAATATCTTGCATTGCTGAAGAAGGATGGTATGCAGGTCAATGAGACCAACTTCGCAGAGTTCCAGAACGCAGTTAAGCCCGTTTGGGACAAGTATGAGAAGGAATACGGTACAGAGTTGATGAGTCTTGTTCGTGAGTATGCTAAGTAACCTGAGCAAAAAAAGTTGCTAGTATTCTATGAAGGGGGCGGAAGAGAAGCTACTTCTTGATGCCCCCTTTGCTGATGGAGTCACCCATGTACCAACGATTTAAAAGTTCCCTAACAAAGATCATCGATGCTTTTCTGGTGATTGATCTACTACTCATGGTCTTCTTTGTTTTTCTTGGAATCATCATGAGATATGTCTTGAAGAAACCCTTGGTCTGGGGTGAGGAAATAGCCCTTCTCGGACAGATCTGGCTTACCTTGATCTCCGTGGGAGTGCTCTGCTGTAAGGTTGACCATATGGTGGTTGACTATATTTCGAGCCACCTCTCCCTTAAGAAGAAATTGATTCTTGATATCGTGAACCACTCCCTGGTCACTATCTTTTTTATGGTGCTGACCTATTCGGGTACTGTGGTCGTCGATATGACAAAGAAATCCATCACTCCCGGCTTAGGTATCTCCGTCTCCTACATGTATCTTCCCACCGTTATCGGAGGTATCTTGGCAATCTTCTTTAGCGTCGATTTACTTGTATCGGCCTGCAAAGAACTGAGAACCCTCAAATCCTTGGAAACACCTAGAGAGGCAAACTAAATGATTGTATGGCTGTTATTATCCTTATTTGTATTCATCGCAATGGGCATTCCTATTGCTTTCTCCATCGGTTTGTCCAGCCTGCTCTATTTGGTTGCATCTGACATACCCTTGTCCCTTATCGCCCAGCGGTCGGTCATGGGAGTCTTTTCCTATTCCTTCCTGGCCATCCCCTTCTTCGTGCTCTCCGGCATGATCATGGAGCGGGGAGGAACCACAAAAAGGCTCATGAATCTTGCCAACAGCTTTGTAGGACACTTCAAAGGTGGCTTGGCGGTAGTTGATATTGTGGTGAGCATGATGTTTGCAGCTCTCTCCGGCTCTGGTGTTGGCGGAACGGCTGCTGTCGGATCCATCATGATCCCTTCCATGAAAAGAAAAGGTTACTCAGGAGCCTTTGCAGCTGCAGTTGAAGGAACGAGCGGGGTCCTGGCTTCCATCATTCCTCCCAGCCTTACCATCGTCATCATCGGGGTCACCGGTGGTGTCTCGATCGGAAGGATGTTCTTTGCCGGCATCATTCCGGGAATCATCTGTGGCTTGGCGTTGATTGTAGTAGCGCTGATAATCTCACGAAAGCGAGGATATGGTGGGGACGAGAAATCCACGTGGAGAGCTCGGTTCTCTGCCATGAAGCATGCCATTCTTCCTCTTGTAAATCCAATCATCATCCTCGGTGGTATCTTCGGCGGTATCTTTACCGTAACCGAAGCTGCCGTAGTATCGGTAGTCTACTCGCTTCTTCTGTCGATGGTGATATACCGAGAGATGAACTTCAAGGACTTGATTGAAATCTGCATCAAGACCATCAGGATTTCTTGTGCTATCCTGATTATCATCGCGATCTCAAGCTTGTTTGCCTGGATTCTGACTGCAGAACGGGTACCGCAGAGATTGACTGTATTCTTCTCGCAGGTATCGCCAAACAAGTATGTCTTCTTCCTGTACATCAACCTATTGCTCCTGCTGTTGGGAACATTTATGGAGAGCTCAGCCCTTGTGCTGATCCTCATCCCCACCCTGTTGCCGGTAGCATCTGCATTTGGAATTGATCCTGTGCACTTCGGCATAATATTCTTGATCAACTTGACCATTGGGGCAAACACTCCACCCTTGGGAGTAACACTGATGACCGGTGCAAAGATAGCAGAAGTACCCTTTTACAGCGCGGCGAAAGAGGTAATTCCATTCCTCGGAGCAATGGTGGTAGCACTCTTGCTATTCACCGTATTCCCACAGATTGTTCTGTGGTTGCCCAACATGGTGTTCGGCTAGAACCCCATACCTTTCAGACTCCATAGGGATGCGAAGCGGTGCTTTGCATCCCTATTCTTTTGTTACCTGTGGATGGTATGATAGAGAATGGGCACCCGAATCGGGGTGCCCATTCTCTACAATTTCAGACTTATTGTTTTTCGGTGATCGCTTGTACCATTGCCTTGAAGTTCTCCATCGGAACATCGAGCTGTACATTGTGCGTAGGACCTGCAATGTATCCGCCATCCTTGCCAAGAATAGATATCATCTGCTTGGTGGTTTCATACACTTCTTCGGCTTTGGAGAACGGAAGTACACTCTGTTGGTCAATTCCTCCCCAGAAGCAGAGCTTCGCCCCATACAGCTTTTTCAATTCAGCGGGGTCCATGCAGTTGGGTTGGATTGGGTTGAGAATATCAACTCCTACTTCCATCAGCTCTCCGATAATGGGATTGATGACACCATCGGAGTGATAGGCAACAACGATATCCTTGTTTATCTCACGCAGTGATGCGATGAAAGCCGCCATCCTTGGCTTGAGGAAGGTTCTCCAGGTATCCGGACTGATCATCATACCGTTTTGGCTGCCCACATCATCACCGATCCAGATCATATCCACACCCAAGCGAACCATCTCCTTTGCCACTTCCCTATGATAGTTGAAGGGAATATCCAAGATGGCATGGGCGATATCTGGATCGAGATAGAAATCCATCATCATCTGTTCCAAACCACGAAGTCCCCAAGCGCTTTCAAAAATGGTGGTTTTTACCACGCCGGTAATACAGTGGGTTTGCCCATGGTTTGCCAACAGCTTCTTGACCGGTTCGTACAAGTGAGGTCTGTGAGGATCCGGGGCCTTGAAGGAAACAACCGCCGCATCATCGGCAAGAGGATTTTTCTCCACTTCGGTATAGCGTCCATTTCCAAATGGCGTGGAGTATTCGACCGCCTTCCAGCCGACACCCCATTCATCGGTATAGTGTTCTCCCGGTTGGTTGTAAGCTGTCATCCAGCCAACGCTATCCAGAAGAAGATCACTGCCGATGGCAATATCCAAAGCATAAGGATCTGCGTTCAGATCCAAAGATGGATACTCACCTAGCAATCTCTGTTTGAATTCAGGAGTGAAGGATACTTGCATGGGTGGGCGATCGGGCCTCTGATGGGCCAACATCATCATTACTCTCTCTTTCGCAGTCATCATCTTGTTCCTTTTATTGCATGAGATTCGGGAGCCATGTAACAATCTGTGGGAAGAAGGTCATCAACAGCAGTACCGTAAGCAAGGGAATGAAAAACGGCAAGATTGCCTTCACCATCTTCTGAAAACTAATTCCTGCCAAGTTTTGCGTGATGAATAGCACGATGCCAAAAGGCGGCGTCAACAAACCGATCATCAGGTTCAATACCATGACCACACCAAACTGCAAGGGATCAACTCCCAAGGCAATGGCTGGGGCATATAGGATCGGGCCAAAAATCATAATGGCAGCTATAGCCTCAAGAAAACAACCGACAATCAGGAAGAATACGTTGATGATCAGCAAGAATATGATTGGGCTCTGGGTCACACCTCCAATCCACTGGGCAAACTGATAGGTCAGACCGCTACGGGCCAAAACCCATCCATAGAACGCAGCTGCAGCAATAACAATACCAATACCTGCAGTATCACGGGCAGTTTCCTTGAGGATGGTGAACAGCGTTTTCAGGTTCAGTTCCTTGTAGACAAAAAAGCTGACCAAGAGGGCATACGCTGCCGCAATGACGGCAGATTCAGTTGGGGTGAAAACTCCTGTCCAGATACCTGCCAGAAGAATCACCGGAGTAAGCAAGGCTAAAACAGCCTGCTTGAAGGAAACCCACAGCGCTTTGGGTGTAGGAAATGGCATGCGAGGATAGTTGCGTTTGCGGGCGTAAATCACCACCATAATCATCATGGTGACGGTCATCAGAATTCCAGGGACTACTCCACCGAGAAACAGCTTACCTACTGAGACACCACTGATGGTGGAGTAGACGACCATGGGTACGCTCGGAGGGAAGATGGGTCCGATGGTGGAAGAGGCTGCGGTAACCGCTGCACTGAACTCTGCATCATACCCGTTTGATTTCATAGACTCAATTTCGATACGACCAAGTCCAGCTGCATCAGAAACTGCAGCACCGGACATACCGGCGAACAGAAGACTTGCAAAGATGTTTGCGTGGGCCAAGCCTCCAGGGAGGAATCCTACCGAAGTATTGGCAAAGTCAAATATCTTCTTGGTAATACTCGAACCATTCATCACCTTGGCAGCAAGAATGAACAGAGGAATGGTCAAGAGGAGGAAGTTCATGAGGCTGTAGGTCATCTTTTGGGATATGACTCCAGCATTGACCCATGCACTGACAGATCCAATGTTCACAATATAGCCTGCCAAGCCACTGATGATGAGGGCTTTCCCGACAGGGATGCCCAAGGCAAGCAGGACAATCAGACCAAGCGTCAAAATATAATACATTATGCAGACCTCCTGAAGAGGGCAACCAAATCGATGAGTGCACACACCAGCATTCCCAAGCCCCCAAGCAGTACAATCAAATACATGTACCCGTTGGTCATCCATTCGAGGGTAGGAATCACAATATCCCAATTGGTAACCGTTTTCTCGACTGCTCCATAACAGAAAATGAATAACATGAGTGACAAGAGGAGTGCATTGAAAATCTCAACACCTTTCTTGATTCGAGAAGGCAATTTCTCCAAGAGTGTAGTAATGACCATGTGCCCGTGTGAGTACATCAAGACAACTGAGCCTATGAAGACGATTGCAACAAAGAGAACCCGTCCAAACTCTACCGTCCAGGAGGTAGGTACATGCAGAATAACTCGTGCAACTACTTGTAAAAGTACTACGAGGAAGAGGACAGCTATCAGCAATCCTCCAAGCAAATCAGCAAACTGGATAATTTTTTTCATAATGTCAGCCTTTGCAGTAGTATATGTGGATAGGCAACAGGATTAATCCCGTTGCCCATCCTACTGTACACTATAGCACTTACAAATCCATGATCCTCTTTCTCAAGCCGGGAGCCCACTGGGTCTTGTCATATTCTTGCATGACAGGCTCAGCAAGCTTTCTGAATGCTTCTGCATCCGGCTGGACCAAGGTCATGCCGGCATCCACCAACTTCTGGATGTAAACCGTATCGGGATTGTAGGAGATCTTCTTGATATGAGCCTCGGCATCCTTCCATGCAGCAAGTAGCAAGTTCTGGTCGTCTACAGAGATGGTGTCAAACCACTTCTTGGAGATCTGATACCGAGCGGTTGACCAGACGTGAGCGGTGTTGATCAGATACTTCTGAGCCTCATGGTACTTATAGGTATAGATGGTTTCAGGCGGGTTCTCCTGGGCGTCAACGGTACCAGTCTTCAGTGCCATGTAGACTTCGGGGAAATCAACAACGGTGGGAATTGCGCCGAAGGCCTCGAAAACCTTGATGCGTACGGGGTATTGGGGAAGGCGGAAACGCAGACCTTTGAGATCAGCAGGAGTCTTGATCTCCTTGTTGGAGGTCACCATGCGTGATCCACGGACTGCAATGGCAGCTGTGATGATTCCAGCCTTATCTTCGAGCAGGCCGTTCATCTCGTCGCCGACAGTTTCCCAGAACTTGTAGAGATGTTCGACGTCACGAATGACGAACGGCTCCTCAAACACGGTATACTCGGGCATATACATGATAAGGTCCATGATACCCTGAGCTGCCATTTCAACGGTGCCGCTCGCAATTGCCTCAACAACTTCACGCTCGCCACCAAGGGCGCCACTCGGATGGATAATGACCGTGATACGACCATTGCTCCGTTCTTCGGTCAATTTCTTGAACTCAACCATGAGCTCATGTACCGGTCCCTCAGGCGGGAATACGGATGCCACGTTTACGGTCATCTTCTTTGCAGCAGCACCACTTTCAGCGGTACCAGCGCCGAAGATCGGCACTGCAATAAGTGCAATAACCAGAAGAGCCAACAGAATTCGATGCTTTTTCATGTTTCTTACCCCTTTCTCGTTGTATCGATTACCGGTTACCGGTAAATCCAAAACCTCACGCTCTATCTAGAGCCTTTCTTTGAAAGGAACTCTACGATTCGGGCATTGCTCACGCTCGCAGTATGCACAGCTCTCATAATCGGTAAGCGAGGAGGCAAACAGCAGGCCTGCTATGGTTTTGTTCGGTATCATGAGCGCGCTTTCTGTTAATTTCACCCCAATTCCTTGCGTACCCCCCAATAGCTCGAACAAACCACCCATTTGTTCAATAGGCCAAATATCCACATTCCCAGAACCTGGGTTCAGGCTCAGCGGTTTGGTGATTCCATACTGCTCTCTGCAAAACTCTCGAAGTTTCTTCCTTGCACTTGTCAAGGCTTGGGTCTTCAGTTCATCAAGCCAGTAGGGAGCAAGCATATCAAGCTCGCCAAGATCATAAGTTTCCAGCTCATCGCCACAGGTTGCTACATAGCCGATGACCCGATGGATGTCCTTGAGAGCAGCGAGTGCCTTACCGACAAATCGGACTGAGCCTATTGCCACTGAAGGCAAGTCCCCTACCTCTTCGTGTGTATCTATCATGAGGGGCTTGAGCAAAACTTTAGGCTGCAGATGAGTTCTGGCAAGCTCAAAGAGCGCAAGCGCTTGTTCTTGAGAGTCGTCCAGCGAGTCAAACCGGATCGCTCTCTGGTAGCTTTCAAGATTCAATTTACAATCTGCACTCAGCACAATCGCGTCCTGCTTCATACGCCCAACCACCTAGCTTGCGTGAATCTGACACGGGATGTCAGACTCGCCAAGCGAATTCCATGCCTCGTTGAGCAGGTCTTCTGCCTGAACATTTGCAGCATGGATACACACCAAACCAAGACGCATTGCATCGGTAAGCAGCCTCTCTTGAATAGAATATTGCTCACCAACTGCACTCACACTCCACACCTTTCCTGCCTGGGAGGGCAAAAACCCCTTGATACGGAAAAAGGCGGGAGAAACCTGTGCCAAAAACTTGTTCAGCTGTGTCTGCTCACACGCTTCTTTCACCACAAAAAGACAGCTCTTCGGCCTGCCTTGCTCACCCCATCCCAGATACGAGGAGGCATCGGTAGTCATCTGTTCTTTCTCCTTCTTTCCAGAAAGAAGCAATGAAACAAACGCTTCATCCACCTTACCAAAGGAAGTAGGAACCAGTGGGGAGCCAGGACACAGCGTATCAATCGCCTTTCTGACCGACTCCAGACCTGCCTCATCAACCAAGTCTCTCTTGTTCAGGATGAACCAATCGCTGTAAACCACCTGCTCTTCCAGCGTCATCAACGACTGGGAGAGCAGAGGATATCGCTGTGCATCGATGATACAGAGCATGCCTTTGTACGAGACCCGCTGCTCGGTACGAGCGGCTACCATACAGATGATATCCATCAATGAAGATGGCTTTGCCAAGCCCGAGGCTTCGACAAAAATGACATCCGGCATAAGGAGGGACATTTCTTCAATGATTTTGACAAACGACCCACTGAGACAGTTGCAGAAAATCTGCCCACCTGAAAGACTCTTTGTGGAAACAATGCCACTTGACTGGTTCACCAGTGCCCCATCGATACTTATTGAACCAAAATCGTTGAGTATCAGGCCAACTTGCAACGATTGCATATGCTCCAACAGGCTGTTCAGGACCGATGTTTTCCCTGAACCAAGAAAGCCTGTAATAATAAAGAGCGATATGCTTTTCTGCTTCATACCGAACCCTCTACGATGGTGCGCATGAGCTCTTCCCTGCTGGGGATGATGGAGGAGAACGCAAGATTGCCGTTGATGTAGATGCTTGGCAATTGCTTGACTCCCATTTCCCTGCAACGGGCGATATTCTGCGGAACCGTGTATTTATATTCTATCAGATCGATGTCACTCCCTAATTCAGCCACTGCATCCTGTGCTGCTGCCCACATGTAGGTACAGGCGGCACAGGTTGCAGAGTCAAGGGTGAAGACCTCAACCAAAGGCTTGGAAAGCTTGTCATACTCGGGAAGTGTCCCGGTAAACTCCAACTCTGCCCTATGGTAGTTGCGCACCATGCTCCGTGCACTCTCAGTCTCATGCACGGCATGTTCTACAGCAATCCCATTCTCAATAGGAATATCGTAGGGCATATCACAGCCAGGGGAGATAATCAGATTCCCTGACGGAACAGAGTCAATGAGATCAACCACTGTCTTCATATTATCCTGTTGGTTACCGAACAACATGACCGAGGTGAGGGGAATGTTGCCCCCAATGGAGATCGCATAGGTGTCAGTAATCTTCTTGGCAAATGCCAGGTTGACATTTTCATCAACGGAAAGACTGTCACATTTTGTACGACACATCGGTTCAATGTTCATTGTGGCATTGCCACAGACAAAGAAGGAGGATTTGGCATCAAGGGTCCTGATATGCTCAAACAGTTCGGTGAAGGGTTCTTCCATGAATTGTGCGAAGTGGGCTGGGCTGATCTGGGAGATCAGGGGATCAACAACTGCAACAATATCGATTCCAGCCTCAATCAAATACCCACTGACAGCCTTCGCCACCTCCCTGGTATAGGAGAGGAGCTCACGCACATAGGCAGGCTCAAGCATCATATCCATGAAGATTTCAGTTCCTCTCAGATGCGATGCAAGGGTGAAGGGACCACAGCAGATACCATACAAGGCTGTAGAAGCGCCAATGCTCTTCTTCAAGCGTCTGGAGGCTTCCAAATGCATGGCGATTCTTCCCTCATCAGGAAGCGGGATACGTGAAGGAATGTCTCCAGTTTCTGCCAGAGGGTGCGTCTTGACGCTGGGAGGACCATCCTCCGACCATACCAATTCACAACCTAGGACCTCCGCCTCAATCTGAAGATCGAACATCACCGGCTGACCATCAGGGTGGTAGAGCCTATTTACTTCAAGAGCGGAAGCAACCAGAGCATCCACGTCGGTGGATACCTTTTTGGCATCATAGCCTAGAAGCTTGCCCGCATGTACTCCGGTAAAGGGCACCCAAGGCAAACTATCCGTTCTATGTCCTGCTATAGTTTGCAATACCCGTTCTCTTCCTGTCATTGATACTCCCTCAATCATGCATTCCTGCATACTTGCAGGGCTATCTCGCTTGCAGTGGCAGCATCCGGAGAATAAAAGTCGGCACCAATGGAAGTTTTGAACGCTTCGGTTACCGGTGCTCCCCCAACCATCACTTTTACATCCAGACCTGCGCTCTTCACCGCTTTGACGACCTTCTCCATCTCTTTCATGGTTGTGGTAAGCAGAGCTGAACAGGCAATAATCTGTGCTGAGTGTTTTGCTGCTTCTTCGGCGAAACGTTCAGGGGGAACGTCGGTGCCAAGGTCGATCACGGTCAGACCCTTTCCCTTCATCATCATGCCCACCAGGTTCTTTCCGATGTCATGCAAGTCCCCTTTTACAGTTCCCAGCACAACGGTTCCCCTATTCTGGGCATTTGCCGCTGCAAGAAGAGGCTTGAGAATTTCCATCCCTGCATTCATAGCCCTTGCAGCAATGAGTACCTCAGGAACGAACACCTCGTTGTTCTTGAACTTCACCCCAATTTTATTCATACCAACAAGCAGTCCCTGATCAAGTATATCCTCGGCGCTCAGTCCTTCAGAGACTGCTTGCTGGACAAGCTCTTTTACTTCTTTTGCCTTGCCACGTTGTAAAAATTCCGATAATGCTTGCATATCAGCCATATCATGCTCTCCCATCCATCACGGTTGCTGGCTCACTCCACGAAGCACTATCATCATTCGACCAAGGTTTCCTGACTTAGGCTTCTTCCTTCCCTGCACCTTCCCAGTTTCCCAGTGGTACCCCGCAGGGTTGTCAGCCATTACAGTGACGGGCTCGTGGAGGTTTCTCACCCCGCTTCCCTTGAAGTCGATACCTTTTGTATACAATCATAGCGTATGATCAGTTCGCCATACATTCTGTAAATTTTTTACGGTTTTTTGTAATATTTTACGATATCTCACCGAGTAGAGCCAGATTCATGAATCTCCTGGGTATCGGTGGGAAACCAGCCCGCCCGTTTGCGGTAGACTCCAGGAGAGAGTTTGGTTACCTGCTTGAATACTTTGGAGAAGTAACTTTGGTCATCAAAACCAGACAAGCCTGCAATCTCTATCAAGGGGAAATCCGTAGTACGCAACAACCGTTGCGCGTACTCAATGCGAAGACGATTGACATACATACTGAAAGACACCTGCATCTTTTCATTAAAGACATGGCTGAAGTAATTGGAACTTAGGGAGACAGCTTCTGCCGTCTCTTCCAAACTGATATGCTCACGATAATGCTGGCGGATATAGCGGATAGCTTGGGAAATCACCAGTCCGTATTCAGAATCTTTCGATGCAAACACAAGCTCAGTGAACTGGTGGAGAATCTTTGCAAGCCAGCGAGCCATTCCTTCAAAGCTGGTATAATGGCTGATTTCCTTCTGGCACCGATAGCTGATCTGCAGAATGTCCTCCTCTGAGGCACCTCCTTGTACAGCCGCCCTCGAAAAAAGCGAGATAAGCTCCATAACACGGTATTTCATCCGCTCCAAGGTATTTCCGCTGACAAAGAATATCATGCTCAGAAGCTCGTTCATGATGCGTTGGGCTGTCTGCCTATCGCCCCACTGAATGGCTTCACGCAGTTCATCCTCCTTCTCGATGGGATAGTACCCCATCTGGGGCAGACGCTTTTCATCCTCGGTCTTGATCTCCTGGATATAATCGGAGATCCTCGATTGCATCTGTAAAATCTCCCGATTCTCAAGTAAGCTCGCATCAGCATACCCACTTGTCCAGCCAGAACACATCCTCAGAATCTCTGCAAGGCTATGTACTCGATGAATATCGAGTCGAGGAAAAGAGTTGACGGCACCCTCGACCTCCTTGCGAAGTGTGTCGGATAAAATGCTGATCTCTTCCAAAGTCTCCATCTCATCCAAAACATGAACAGGACCGGCGATAATGGCATACTCCATTCTTCCATCAACAATTACAGGACTGACCCAGTACAGGAGAGAAAAATGGCAGAAATAAATATAGGATCCACCAAATCGCTCAGCAAGCGTTGCACTGTACAGATGAGTTTGCATGCACGAATCCTGGGATCCGGAAAGTAGCATGCAAAGCTTGCAATGCTTTACATCGAGCTCTTTCTTTTGCATATCCAAAATGGAACATGAGATTGAGGTGGCTTTGGAGTAGTGATCAACAGCTTCCCGTATCCTGGCTTTGATCAATTCAGGATCTGTCATAGGCCCTCCCCTGCAAAGAGCATCTGGTCGATGAAATGGTTCTGGAAAGCGGCAGAGCTGGAAAGCTCATGATAGTGCATGCTTCTTCGAATGGTTTCCACGTCCTGCCACCCTTTCGACTGGGTGAGGATACAGAGGGCACCTTTGCCTGCTGCATTCCCCACGGTACGGATACTCTGTTCAGACACCAGAGGAAGTAGCCCTATCTGTTGTGCCTGCTGGGTATGGATGAACGATCCGAAGCCTCCTGCCAAGTAGAGCGTATGGACATCAGAAAGTGTCATACCAGCTTCTTCCAGCAATACCTGAACGCCTGCAGCAATTGCCGCCTTCGCAAGCTGGACCTCCCTGATATCACGAGCAGTGAACACCACTGTGTCCGTAAGTCGCAAGGCTGGGCCATCTTGCATATACCGAGCATACTCAGGGTGCTCACCATTGATGGCCCCCGTCTCATCGATGAGATGCAACCCCAGCATGAGCGCAACGCAATCGATGATACCCGACCCACATATTCCTTTCGCTTTTTCTTCTCCGATGGTTGAAAAAGCTATAGATCCATCCTCAGAGAGCCACACATGGTCGATAGCACCACCCAAGGCACTCATGCCATGTAGAATGGAAGCCCCTTCAAAGGCAGGACCTGCTGCTGATGAGCAACTGAAGAGCTCCTTCCCATTGTACAGGGCAATTTCCCCATTTGTCCCGATATCGATATAAAGGACACCCTTCTGCTCATCAAGTACATTGGATGCGTGTAATCCGACGGTGATATCTGAGCCTATGTACGCGGAGACAAGTCCCGGGACGAGCACTTTGGCTTGTTCGAGCCGAAAGAGCGTTCCTTCAAGTATCTTCGGCTTGACAAACACTGGGGTGAAAGGAGCTACAGCCAAGGAAGCAGGATCCTCCTTAGATAAAAAATGCATCATGGTGGGGTTGCCAACCACCACCACCTCATCAACCGACTTCGTAGAGAGACTATGCTCTTGCAGAAGTGTTTGTATCATGTTGCAAAGCTGCGAGACCAAGGTGGTGTGAAGCAGTGACACTCCCCCCTCTGTCTCGCTGGCATACTGTATCCGTGCAATGACATCCCCACCATAAGTTCTTTGATGATTCATGGCAGCAAGAGTTCCCAGCACCGTTGCACTGGCCCTATCAACGAGATAGACCACGATGGTAGTTGTCCCGACATCGATTGCAACCCCACACTTACCGCTGATAAACAGGTCTGCTTTCTGGTCTTCCAAATAGGTGGTCAGAACGTGTTCGTTCTGCTCAGCATCCCCCAATACCAGCGTCACATTTTCATTGCAGGGTATTTGCAAGGTGCAACCAAGGCGAAATCCAGCTTTAAGCTGATCTTCTGACAAATGGTGATAATCATGCTCATTGGGATTGGGAATGGGACCAGAAATCTGACGAACCAGGCATTTCCCACATACCCCATGCCCTCCACAAGGAAAAGATACTCCCTCAAGACCTAGGTCATGCAAGGCCTCTCGTACGCTACGAGGAAGCGTGTTCTCTAATGTGAAGGATTTTCCTGAAACCAAGAGAGTCAGGGTATGGGATTGTTGCTTCATATCAGTATAGTAGCATATCTTCATCCTTGCGTCCTCATTACTGTGCCTTGCTTCTTCTTAAAATATGTGATAGATTCTTTTTATATAAGTAAATACTATAGGAGAATCCATGCCTTCAGTACTCATCTCTGATATCGACGGAACCCTTCTGTACAAATCGGAAGTGACACCAGAGCCGGTCACTCGCGCCCTTGATGATTTCCAAAAGGCTGGAAATCTGTTAGGGCTCTGCACCGGAAGAGCGGTACAAGGATGCCAGACCCTCATTGATGCTCTTCCCCCACTCACTCTTCCTTCCATCTTCTTTGGGGGTGCCCTTATCTGGGATACGGGGAAGCGAAAAGCCTTGAAAAGCATGCCGTGCGATCAGTCCATTCTTGAGGTAGTCCAAGCAATCTTTGAAGCCTATCCATCGGTAAGTATCACGCTCAATACTGAAAGAGAGGGGTGGACGCTAAGAACAAACAAAATTCTCCAGACAAAAGGAGTACTCTACGATCGGTCAAGTCCCCTCATCACGGAACTGCCTGAACGCAAGCAGAAGATCCTGAAGGTCCTGCTTACTGATGAGAACCCTGAGATACTCACGGAAATCAAGCTTACCTTGCTTGACCCGACGCTCTTTCATGGAGTGTTTGCCAGCAGACACTTTTTTGAGATTACTGACAGCAAGGTCAACAAAGGTACAGCCACCCAGCACCTCTTTCACCTGGTCCCCCACCTGAAGGAGTACAAGGTCTGGGCAGCCGGAGACGCTCCCTCGGATGCCATGATGAAACCCTTTGTGGATGCCTTTGCAGCCCCGGTGGATGCTCATCCAACAGTACTGTCGGTGACTGACGTCACCTTTCCTTCAGCAAAGGAAGAGGGTATCACCCAGTTTCTTGCGTCACTGAAAACCCAGTAAGCCATGTTTCAAGAAGCCACCTGCCAGACACAATGTGGCAGGTGGCAACGAGGTATTCAAAACATGCTCACGGAATCACACACTTAGCGACTCTTGTTGACTACATCCATGAAGGCTTTTACGCGGTTGATGTCAACATGGTTGTCAAACAGGCCGTCCTTCTTGAACGTAGTACCTACGACCGCACCGTCTGCAACCTTAAGAATCTGTTCAATAGTCTCGGGTTTGCAACCAGTATTTGCAAATACCGGAGTGTTTGGCAGCACACTCTTCACCGATTCAAGGACCGTCATGTCGGTCGCCGATCCGGCGGTGATTCCTGACACACAGATGACATCGGGTCTGCAGTTGAAATTGGTTGTCTTGGCAATCTCTGCGATATCGCGGGGAGCCAAATACCTTGCAGACTCAGGTACGATGTTGTAGAGCATTCTCACATCGTCAGCACAGACTTCTTTCTTGTGACGGGCTATCTCGCCGCTGTCAGTGTTCCAAAGGCCGAAGTCACTGGCATACACCCCACTCATGATCTCACGGATAAAGGAAGCTCCAGTAGCTGATGCCAAATCCAAGGAAGCATAGGGATCCCACAGGACGTTCACGCCATACGGGATCTTGATGTCCTTTCTGAGTTCACCGATGATCCTGGCCATGGTAGCGGTGGTGATCGGTCTGACCTTCTTCAGGTATGGCAAACTGAACTCATTGGAGAACATGATGGCATCGACGCCACCGTTCTGAAGGTCCATCATCTCCTGATAGGCATAGGCAAGCACCTCATCCATCGCACCTTTCTTATTATCATAAAACGGGTCACCAGGCAGACTCCTAAAATGACACATGGCAACAATTGGTTTTTCAGTCCCAAACAACTCTTTTACCCACTTCATCGCTTTTCTCCTCAAACTCTATATTTACCTTATCAGGCGAGTACCAAACTCAAGATCCCAGTACCAATACTTCCAATCCGCACTCTTGGGCGATGGCTTTGCCATGCTCAGAGATCGCATCGGTGATCAATACATCCAACGTTTCCAAATCACATACTTTTGCAAAGACCCTGGTGTCTTGCTTGGAGGCATCTGCCACAGCGATGATTTGCTCACTCGATTGGAGCATCGCCTGTTTCACCCCTACTTCTTCCAAGGTCCGGTTGGTAATCCCAAACGAAAAATCAATGGCGTCACAACCCAAGAAGAGCTTGTCTGCATGCAGGCTCTCAATGAACCGACAGGTCTGTATTCCCACCAGCGTGAAAACATCAGGAGCACATGTCCCTCCGGCCACAATGGTTTTTACGTTTGTGTTCTCTGTCAGATAGTAGGCTATCTGTAGATCATTGGTGATGACCGTCACGTCCTGTGCCTTGATGTGCTTCGCCACCTCAAGGGTGGTCGACCCAGCATCAATCATGATGACATCACCATCCTTGATCAGAGATGCAGCAAGTTTTCCAATAGCCTCTTTCTCCTTGCGGTTACGAAGTGACTTCGCCGCTGCAGGAACTTCGAAGTTGAACACTTTCGAAGGGGAGAGCGCACCACCATGCGTCTTTACGATTACACCCAGTTCTGCAAGGTGATTGATGTCATTGCGAATGGTAACCACCGAAGATCCAAGCAGGGTGCTCAGCTCCTTTGTGGACACCTTTCCCTGCTCATTCACGATTCTTACTATTTCGCTCCGTCTCTCTTCCAAGAAGGTGTCGGTAGGTTGCATTTTCATCTCTTTTAAACAAATTTAATAAAAAGAACTATTTTTTACTTTCTTTTACTTTATATTGTAGACTATACCCCCAATCTGTCAAGCAATTATTCTAATTATTTTCCTTATGCAAGCCTTCACAAATACTTTACCCCAGAGCTTTTCCAGGGGAATGTGTATAGTTGGCCAAAACACAGCCCCCGATGATCAACAAACACCCAAGTACATCCAAATAGGTAAGACGTTCAGAGAGGATTAGGTATCCAAATATGACTGAGAACACCGCTTCCTGTGACAACAAAAGACTGGTGGTCGTGGTACTTTCCGTCTTCTGCCCGATTGTCTGCAAGGTAAATCCAACACCACATGCCACCAACCCTGAATAGAGCACCACATTCGAAGCTGATAGCAAATGAGAGAGATTCACCTGTTCAAATCCCAAGGTCAGAACCAGACTTACCAGCATGGCGAAAAAGTATTGCAGTGCACTGAACTGGATGCTGTCAAAACCAAGAGAAAGATGCTTCAAGGCTATGATGTGGAGAGCAAACCCAAACGCCGATGCAAGCAAGATTCCATCTACCTTACTTCCTGTCCCTTCCAAGAACCCACATAAGAGAAACATCCCTGCGGTAGCTACCACGACCCCTGCCCAAATCCTCATCGGGATCTTTCGTCCACCCAGCGATTCAATGAGTGGGACAAACACATAGTAGGTGGTAGTGATAAAGCCAACTTTGCCCGAAAGCTCGGTCCGAAGTCCGATAAGCTGAAGTCCGGTTGCAAGTGCCAGAATTCCCCCACAAATTGCTGCTGGAAGGAGCATCCGAACACTATCAGACAACAATCCCCGTTTTCGTAGCCATAAGGGGACCAGCAGCAGAAATCCAAGGAGAAAGCGGAAGACATTGAATGTCCAAGGCCCTATCCATTGCATTCCAACCGACTGAAAGACTATCGCCAGTCCCCATATAACTGCCACCGAAAGAAGCGCAATCTTCCCTTTGTATCGCACAGATTGCTACCGTATATGTCTGACGCTGATATCAGCAATATCCGAAATCTCGGGCGCAATGAGATGTTCGGTATCAAGGGGAACAAGAGTGCCTCCCATTGAACGGGCCAGCATAACTGTCTGAGCTCCTTTCTCGGTGTATTCTGCTACGATAAATGCATCTTCCAATGTAGAGCCGATGTAAATTGCACCATGATTTTGAAGCAATGCTGCCTTCCTGTTTCCCAAAGCCTTCAGAATGTTACGAGCAAGCTCCATGGACCCTACTGCTCCATACTCAGCACAAACCACATCGCCACCTACATACAACTCCTGCTCGGCAAGCACTGCAGGAACATCCTCTTTACACACGGCAAAAACGGACGAATACAGGGCATGTGAGTGAACGATTGCGTGTATATCCGGCCGAGCCTTATAAATGGCCTGATGCATCGGCCACTCGACGGTGGGGAAACGCTTTGCCTCAGGATTGAGAATATTTCCTTCGATATCCATCACAACGATGTCTTCTTTGGTAATATGCTTCCAATTCTTGATCTCAAAATCCTCACTAGGACGAGGATCAATGTAGATCAGACCGGTTCTCGGATCACGATAACTCAGGTCTCCAGAATCCAACGAGGTGCTAAGTTTTGAATCCACCAACAAATGGGTATACTCAACCACCATCGAGACAATACGATCATCCATATCCTTTCCTCCTCTCAATACTGGAAATCTCTGATTACTTCATCTATACTTTCAACAGACCAATCCTTGAGGAGGCTATCGGTGACTGCAGTAGAAAGAAAGGCCATGATTCTCCAACGAATCAATTCTGCAGGCTATATATCCATCAAGGATCTCGCCCAGGAAATCGAAGTCTCAGAGATGACCATTCGAAGAGACCTTGACTCCTTGGAGCGCACCAATCTGGTGAAACGCAAATACGGAAAAGCCTTCAGCGTACGTGGTACAAGTTATGAACCCACCTATGAGGAACGTGCGCTGCAAAATCGGGATCTAAAGGCTATCTTGGGCAAGTTGGGAGCCTCATTGGTGAAAGATGGTGACAGCATTACCTTTGACACCGGTACCACTGTCTTCGCTGTTGCTGAAAACCTGACACAATCTCATAACCTTACGGTGGTTACCCACAGCCTGAATATTGTAGACCTCTTCAAGTCCTCCACTACCATTGAAGAGATCATCGTACTTGGAGGAGTCCTCAGAAGGGAAGAAAACTCCATGGTTGGGGATCTCGCCCTCTCAGGAATCCAGAATTTCTACACTGACAAATTGTTCTTGGGGGTTGGTGGTATCAACCAGAATCTGGACCTCACTGAGTTCAACTATGACGATGCCATGGTCAAACGCCAGTACTTAACCCACGCTCAGGAAGTCATCCTCCTTGCTGACAGCTCCAAATTCACCAAAACCGCATTTGTAAAATTTGGAAATCTGAAAGATGTCGACATTCTCATTACGGACAAACTCCCTCCCCAACCTTTTCTCACCCTCCTCAAGGAACTGAACGTCAAAATCCTTATTCCCCATCAACATGGATAAGGGTTTTATCCGTTTACTTTGTGAAATAGTGCCTTGTTGACCTCATACAATTCGGTATAGACGGCAAACATCTGCTCATAGATTCGATGATTCTCCATGTTCGGCTGAATTACTGTCTTGATGGTGATGCATCGTTCAATATCATCCCAACTCGAGAAGACACCCGCTCTCAGCCCTGCCATGAAAGCGACACCCATGGAAGATCCTGGATGATTCTCCACAATTTCCAAAGGAAGGCCCAACACATCACTGGTCACCTGTTTCCAGAGGAAGCTTTTTGCTCCTCCATTGGTCACCCTCACACGAGTGATAGACTGTCCCATCTCTTGAATCACTTTCACATGGTGCAGGAAGCCAAAGGAGATTCCTTCCAGAATTGCCTTGAAAAAGTGTGGCCTTGTATGCTGAAGCGTAACACCCCAGAATACACCTCGTGCCAGAGGGTCAAAGATGGGGGTCTTCTCACCAATGAAATAGGGAAGAACCCAAAGGCCATCCGAACCTGCATCAATCTTTGCAGCCTGTTCATCAAGTTCACGATAATCCAAATGCTCGCTGAACTCTTGCTGAAACCATTTGATCAAAGACCCGCTGGAAGCCATACAACCGTTGAGCAAATACTGCCCAGGTTTCAGATGATAGTCCATGAAGAGTTTGGGATTTAGCTTCAGTTCATCCAAGGATAAGAGGATATCCCCTGCTCCTCCGAGCTTCACCAAGAGATCTCCCGGTTCACGTATTCCGGCAGAGAAAGCCGAGCTTACATGATCTGCACTCCCTGCAATTACCATGGTACCCTGTTGCAGGCCCGTCTCCTTCGCAGCTTGCTCAGAGATGGAACCGACCATCTCACTGGAATCCTTTACCTCTGGAAGCATCTCCATACAAATTCCCGATATGGCAGCCACTTCTTGGATCCAGGTTTTGGTAGTGAGATCATAAAGTCCACTCTCCAGTGCCCAGTTCTTCTCAACAAAGAGCTTTCCGGTGAGTTTGTAGTTGATGTAATCATACGAACCGAGGACAGTTTTAGCTTGCGCAAAAACGTCGGGTTCATGCTGCTTAAGCCAAAGTAGTTTAGGACCAATACTCTGTTGGGTGATCATTGACCCGGTTCTTCTAAAGATATCCTGTTCATCAAGACCTTTCTTGAATACTTCAATCTCAGCTGAAGATCGGGCATCGTTTTGTTGGATGGAATTGCGTAATACGTTGCCCTTTTCATCCAAGAGTATGAGGGTTGGAACCATGCCACTCACTCCAATTGAACAGATGTCACCCGCCTTGGTATTGGTTTCTGAAAGGATTTTGGGGATGCATGTGCACACATTCTCCCACCATTGGTTTGGATCTTCCTCTGCCCAAGTCGCTTGCTTGCTCAACAAGGTGCTTGTGCGCTGGGTATCACCCAGTATGGTACCCTCCTCATCAATGATGATCACTTTCGTTGCTGTGGTACCGATATCAATTCCCAAGATTCTTCTTTTGCCCATACGCTCCATCCGTTACATTTTTTTCAGTGATTACAGTATCCCGTCTGTTGTCAGCTCTTAATCGCTCCCAAGGACAATCCGCTAATCAGGTATCGCTTAACGAATCCTGAGATGAAAACCATTGGCATGATCGCTATGATCGTTCCCGCAGATAGCTTGGCTATCTGAATACCTTGCCTTGTCTTCATTGCTGCCAAACGAACAGGAATCGGCATGGTATTTCTTCCTGACAAGACTATGGCAAATAGGAATTCGTTCCAAGAGAAAATAAAGCTGAGTACGGCTGTGGCCATGATACCAGGCAATGCAATGGGAAGTATGATACGGAAGAACGATTGTACCGGAGTCAAACCGTCCATAGCGGCCGCATCATCCAAATCTTTGGGAATGCTTGCAAAGAAACCCGTCATGATCCAGATGAGAAATGGCAAATTGAAAGCCAAATAGGCAATGGTCATACCGAGATAGGTGTCGGAGAGATGAAGACGACTCATTACAATGAACAAGGGAAGAATCAACACAACACCTGGTAACATCTGCGTCGCCAGGACGGTAAACCTGAGGATATTGCCCCCTGCCTTGTACCGTGCAAAAGCATACCCACCAAGGCTTGCAATCGGTACAGCCATTGCTGTTGAGGCCAATGAGATGATGAGGCTATTAATCAGGAATTCACCAAATCCATCATTACCAAACAGCTCGCGATAGTTGTCAAAGGTAAATGAAGGGAAAAGCCTGGGAGGCATTGCATACGCATCGACCTCATTGACGAAGGAGGTGCGAAGTGTCCACAACACCGGCAAAGCAATCATCAAAGAGAATAAAATCAACGCTACATAGGTGAAGAAAAGACTGGTTTGTTTTAAAAGTTTGTAGGATTTCATTCGTTCCCCTTCATAGTCGACCTGAAAATGACTACAGTGATGGCCAAAATAACGATGAGCAACATGTACGAGACCGCCGAAGCAACACTGAGATCCAATCCCATGAATGTGGTTCGATAGATGTTGTAACTGATGAGGTCGGTACTCACCCCAGGACCTCCAGAGGTGAGGATATACACCAAGTCATACGTCTTGAAGGAGGTGATTACCCGTTGCAACAACGCTACCGTGATGATAGGCATAAGTAGCGGCGTCTTTACAAACAAGAGCGTTTGCAACCAATTGGCCCCATCGATGGTTGCTGATTCAAACGGTTCTTTTGGAAGAGATGTGATGCCGGAGAGCAACAAGAGTACCATGAAAGATACCTGCTGCCACACATCAACCAAAGTAACAGTGAACAGAGCAAGTCTTTCATCGCCAAACCAGTTCACATATCCAAAACCCAATTTTCCCAACAAGTAGTTCACCACTCCCAATTCAGGATGCAATAGCATGCGCCAGATAAGCCCAACAGCCACCGGTGACATAACCATAGGGATGGTAAGAATGAAGTAAAAAATACTTTTGAAACGAATTTCAGGCCGGGATAGCATAAGAGCTATCCCATAGCCAATGAAAAATTCCAAGGGAACAACCATCAAAACGAAGAGGAACGTAACCTTGACTGAATTCCAAAAGTACTGATCATGAACTACAGAAGCATAATTGCTGAACCCTACAAACTCATTGAGTCGCGGGCTCAGGAATGTATACCTGAACATGCTGAGTACCAGGGAAAACAGCAAAGGCATCGCTACCACCAAGAGGAGCACAAGAAATGTCGGAATGAGGAATTGGTATCCGATCATCCGATATCTTGCCTGAAATGACATCCGTTTCATACGTTTGTTCCCTTACTGTCTAAACTTATTTCTGCAAATTGGCTTTCTTCGCCAATTCGTTGAAATCCTTCTCCAGCTGTGCAAGTGCCACCTGTGGATCCTTTCCAGAGGAAACAATCAAGGAGAGCTCCCTACCCAGCATCTCAACCATCTGCGAAGAATATTCGAACTCAGGAACAGGTCTTGCCTTCTCCAGAATCTTTTCGACTTCGCTGTAGTACGGATACTTTGCCAGAACTTCAGCATCTCTCAACACATCGTAGCGAGTGGGAGCTCCACCAGCCAATGCTCTAGCTTTCACAACGGCAGGAGATTCAACCCACTTGATGAACTCCCAAGCTGCGTCCTTTTTGGGGGTGTTGGCTGCAATTGCCCAGCCCCATCCACCAGCAAGACCACTTTCGCCCGGAACAGGAACCAATTGCACCTTGTCCTTCAGCTTGGAGACTTTTTCATCCTGGAACTGCGCAAGCATCCAGTTGTAGGAGATGAAGGAGAATGCTTCGCCGGCACTCATCATGCGCAAGGAGTCTTCCAAAGTATAGGAAGTTGCTCCGGCAGGAGCGCCCTGTGCTATGTTTTTCTTGTACAACTCGATTGCTTTCAAAGCAATAGGACCGTTGATTGTAGCTTTCCAGTTGTCATCATAGATACGTCCACCAAGGGCAAAAAAGTAGTTGCTCCATTCCATGGCAATGGGGTCACCCTTGCCGCCCTGCATCGCTGAACCGTACATATTGGTATTTTCCTGTACGAAAATGCACTGCTCGACATACTCATCCAAAGACACCGGAGGTGCAAAGTCTTTTCCGAACTGCTTGCGATATTTGTCATGCAGAGCTTTGTCAGTAAAGACATCGTTGCGATACATCAAGGCCATGGTGTAGTTGTACATGGGAATCATGTAGAGCTTGTCCTTGTAGTAGCCAACCATCTCCATCATTGCCGGAACGTAGACAGACATGTCGAAGTTGTCCTTCTTTACATACTCATCAAGTGGTTCCAGCCAGCCGGCAGCCGGGAATTCACCTGCCCAATAGTTGTCAACCTCGATTACGTCGTAGGTTGAGGTAGGAGCCAAAAACTGGGTAATCAACTTCGTGTGCATATCGGTGTACTGCACAATCTCAAAGTTGACTTTTATACCCGTCTTTGCCTCAAACTCAGGCAGCATGTCCTTGATGATCTGGGTATCAGGAACATCTTCCATCAAAAGATTGAGTGTTACTGGTTTCCCTGCATCTGCCTCTTTCGAGCCAGCACCAAAGACCGACAGAGGAACCAACAAGCACACGACGAGAACACAAACGAACAGTCCTCTCTTTTTCATGATCTACTCCTTTTGTTCAATGCGATAACTCATTCCGAAGAATGGTCCCAATTTTGGCATTTCCTGTGACTATCGAGCCGCCGAAGATTGGATCCGACTGCTCTCGAATGGGAAGCACTACCCCTCCAGCTCCCAAAATGATTGCAGCAGCACCTGCAACATCCCAAGGGCTGAGACCATACTCAAAAAATCCGGAAAGCTGTCCAGAGGCTACATAACACAACGCTAAGGCTGCACTTCCTAGAATCCTGAACTCCTGAACTTGGTTCAGGAGATGCCCCAACGGCTTTATGAAGCCCTCGCTGCGAAGATGCAAATCATACGGAATACCTGTAGCAATGAGACACTCCCCAAGGTGTTGCTCTTTCCCAATGCGGATTTCCTGACCGTTCTTCCATGAACCTATCCCATCAATTCCTGAATACAAATTGTTCTGCAAAGGTTGGTACACCACTCCAGCAAAGGGCTTGCCCTTGTACACCAGACCGATGGAGACGCAAAGCTCGGTGTAGCCATGCACAAAATTCAAGGTTCCATCAAGAGGATCCACAATAAATGCAATCTCACAAGGAATGGGATTTGCCGTCAGAACACTCTCTTCGTCAACGACCGGGATGTCCGGGCACATTGCATTGAGAATGGAATCGATGAGTTTCGAAGCCTGCAGATCAATTTCGGTAACCAGATCGCCTTGTCCGGATTTCTGGGAAACCGAGAACCTCCGCTTCGAGAATTCACTGCTGATGAAGTTCCCTGCAGCAAGTGCTGCAGGAATCATCACCTGCTCAACAATCTGTCGTGGCTTAATGCATGCATATTCCGCCGGTAACATTTATTCCTTGTCCTGTCATGAAGTCCGAGTCTGGAGATGCCAAAAATGCTACGACATTCGCAACATCTTCTGGCATGCACAATCTTCCCAATGGAGTCGACTTGATGTACTCCTGCCTGACATTCTCTGGATCAGCAATACCTCTTAGCTCAGCTTCCCACTGGACTTCCCTATCCTGCATCCCTGTTTTCACCATACCAGGGCATACTGCATTGACCGTGATACCATAAGGAGCCAACTCCTTAGCCATAGACTGAACCAATCCAAGTACCCCGAATTTGGATGCGGCATAATGAGCTTGGAACGGAGCTCCCATTTTGGAAGCCATGGAAGCGGTGCAGATGATTTTTCCTTGTTTTCTTTCAATCATGTGAGGAGCAATATACTTCGAGACTCTCCAGACACCCTTGCAGTTGATGTCCATATTGAAATCCCACTCCTCTTCGGTAAGTTTCCAGAACCAGTTCTCAGTAGAAACACCGGCGTTGTTTACCAAAATGTCGATGTGACTGAATTTGCTGAGAACTTTTTTCAGCACGCCCTCGATGGAAGCACCATCCGTTACATCCATCTGATATGCTACTGAAGTCTTGGAGATTTCTTGAACCTCCTGAAGAACAGAATTGACGCTTGTTTCGTTCTTATCAGTTAGGATAAGTGTTGCCCCGTCCTTGGCCAACCGCTTTGCGATTGCCCTCCCGATCCCAGTCCCACAGCCTGTAATGAACACATTCTTTCCCGATACTGGGCCCATATACTCCTCCCGAACAGATTCATTTGTTAAAACTCACATATATTTTGTTTCTTTTAACATTATCATGTGCGTTTTATCATTTGTCAACAATCTTGTAGGAGGAAAATCAAACATGTATCCACTACTGCAATACCATCGAATAGACTTCCTCCCTCTTCAAGAGGATCTATTCTTGAGGTGCCAGAGACAATACAGATAGAAAAGGCTATCTTCGTTTCTGAGGATTTCCAGAGTTGAAGATAGCCTTTGTATGGACGAGAACTGTGGGAACTTACCTTACCAGTGCAGGTCTCTTTGGGTCGAACTTCCAACCCGGGATCAGGTACTGCATCCCGATGGAGTCGTCACGGGCTCCGAGGCAGTTCTCCAGATAGACCTTGTTGGCCTTGAGAATCTGCTCACGGTCGACCTCGATGCCAAGACCGGGCTTATTCGGAATGGCAATATGGCCATCCTCAATCTTGGGAGGATTGACGGTGAGCCGTTCAATGCCCTCCTGCCAGATCCAGTGGGTGTCGATCGCAGTCGGATTGCCCGGAACTGCAGCACCTACGTGGGAGATCATAGCCAGCGAGATATCAAAGTGGTTGTTGGAGTGTGAGCCCCAGGTAAGGCCGAACTCATCACACAATTGTCCTACCCGTACCGCCCCACTCATCGTCCAGAAGTGGCAGTCTGCCAGGGGAATGTCGACACTCTGCAGCTCAAGCGAGTGGCCGAACTCACGCCAGTCGGTGGCGATCATATTGGTGGCGGTGGGAAGACCGGTTGCACGACGGAACTCACTGAGCACCTCACGTCCACTGTAGCCCTTCTCCGCCCCACAGGGATCCTCACAATAGGAGAGAATGCCATGCATGTCCTTGCACAGGCCGATGGCCTCTTTCAGGGACCAACCACCGTTGGGGTCGAGGGTCATGCGAGCATCAGGATAGGCTTTCTTCAGCGCTTTGATGACCTCAATCTCCTGCTTTCCCTCAAGCACCCCACCCTTGAGCTTGAAATCCTGAAAACCATAGAGAGCCTGGCTTGAGCGGGCAAGCTCAACCACTGAGTCCGCATCGAGGGCAACCTCGTGGCGGAGGCGGTACCAGTCGGTACTGTTCTGCTCATCTGCATAGTAAGGGAGGTCGGTCTTCTTGCGATCCCCGACAAAGAAGAGATAGCCGAGCACCTTCACCCGGTCGCGCATCATGCCTTCACCGAGCAGGGAGGCGACAGGAACTTCCAGATACTGACCCATCAGGTCAAGCAAGGGAGCCTCAATGGCGGTGATGACATGGATACCGGTCCTAAGGTCGAAGGTCTGCAGACCGCGCACGTCATTTTCGTCATTGCCAAGGGCGGCCTTCACCTTCAGAAGCGTTTGCTTGTACTCACTGAGCTTCGACCCCTCAACCACATGCTTCACATCCTCAAGAGCCTTGGTGATCTTCTGGCCGCCGGGAACCTCACCAACACCAGTATTGCCCTGGCTGTCGGTCAGTATGACGATGTTTCGGGTAAAGTACGGGGCATGGGCTCCGCTCAGGTTGAGCAGCATGCTGTCTTTGCCTGCAACAGGGTAGACTTCCATTTTCTGAATATAGGGTATCATTCGTTCTCCTCCTCAGGTAGGTGCGTATGCATAGGTATCTCTTTGATAATCAAAGGCTATAATGGAATTTTTCAATTGTCAATTTGAATTCTATAATTCATGGTTTATTTTTTATAATTTTATTATATTCTTATACAATCCTATAACTTTCGTGCTATGTATCACGTAGGACGTACTATATGGAAAAATTCCTTGTCAAAATACCTTCCCAAATACCGAAAATTCTCTTTGAATTCTCTTTGAAACTATGCAATACTATAATTACTTTATAAATAATGAATCTATTTTCAAATATATGGGGAACCTCTCATGGCAACCGACTCTGACAAGTACAACATCAAAACCGTAGCCCGGTGTTTCCAGATCCTGGATTTTGCTTCCGAAAGCAGTGGCCCGATTTCAATCCAGGATGTCTGTACAGCCCTGGATACCAACAGCAACATGGCCTTCCGCCTTCTGGCAAGTCTCCAGAACTCCGGGTACATGAGCAAGGATCCGTATACCGGTCTTTACACTATTTCGTTGAAGACACTCAAGCTGAGCCGAAGCGCTCTTCAGTCTCAGGAAATTCGTAAGGTAACCATGCCCTACCTTGAACTGCTGTGGAATCAGTTTCCCAAAGCGAATGTAAACATGGCAGTTTTCTACAATGGAGAGGTCCTGATGCTCGACCGCATCGATACCCAATCAACTCCCCGCACCTACTTCACTCCTGGTCGTCAGCTCCCCTTCCACTGCAGTGCACTCGGCAAGGTACTCACCAGCGAATTGAGTGAAGCAGAGCTTGACCAGATCATCAAGGAGAAAGGACTTCCCAAATACACGGAAAAGACCATTACTGACCCCGTTGCATTCAAGCAGGAACTTGCAAAGGTACGCAGCGAAGGCGTTGCACGTGACCGAAACGAGTTCATCGACGGGGACAACTGCTCGGCAGTACCGGTCAGGGGCAGGGACGGTCGGGTCATAGCCGGCATCAGCGTCAGTGCCCTCACTTCCAATATGAGTGTTGAGGAGATCGAGGGAGCCATACCCCGTCTCAAGGATACTGCTTCCAAAATCTCCTATATGATGGGGTATACCACGCAGCCGGTCATGTAGCCGACACCATTTGCTCTACGCTGACAAGCGTTGCAACCTTTGCTTCCCGAAGCTCATCAGTAAAGCCTGATTTGGAGAACAACCAGTACTCTGATTGTTCTCCTTTCTGCAGTATCGAGCTCCTCTGTACCAGGCGTGCATAGTCACTTAGGCCTACCTTGGTGGAACGCCATTTGCATTCTGCGAAAATCATCACTCCATCTGCATCCTCAGCTACCAGATCCAGCTCCTCATTCTGATGATTCTGTATGTCAAACCCCCACCAATGAGAGATTGCTATAATCGGTCTGTCTGTGTGCTGGAGGAAATAGATATGACACATTCTCTCAAACTGTTTACCCACGAATTGATCCAAATATTGTTCAAGAATCCGTATTGGGCCGTCAGGCTTACCTTGCTCCAACAGTGCAAGGTAGGGATAGACAAAACGTAAAGAGAAGGCAAAAAGAGAGTCAGAAATCTGGTAGACCCCTTTCTTGGCTTGTTTTTCGCCAAATGGCAGCTCTCTGGTAACCAGCCCCAATGCTTGCAGTGTTGTTAGGAGAGCAGCAAGATGGGGTGAGCTGACCCCAAGCTTGTCAGCCATCTGGCTGGGCTTCGTGGTTCCCGCAGCAAGGAGCGCCAAGACCTGTGCATATTGCTCTGGGTTTCTCGTCTCCATGGAGAGCAAGAATTGTGGTTCATAGTACAGAAGACCTGTTTTCAGGAACCAAATCTCCCTGATGGCTTCCCACAAGGGATCTTTAGAAGCAAAGTATTGTACATACAAGGGAACACCACCAGTCATTGCTTGGACAAGAACCGACTCAATGGGACTGCGAGCGCAAAGCAAGGCAGTTTCGGCAAGAGAGAAGGGATTGAGTTTCAACGTCCTTGTCCTTCGCCCGTACAATGGACTTTTGGATCCCATGACTTCCTGTTCCATAAAACTGACTGATGAACCAGTGAGAATGATCATGAGCTTGGTATTCTTCAACGTATGATCAATGGCATATTGGAGCACACTCATGCTGTTGGAAATGGATGAGCAGAAGTAAGGGAACTCATCTATGACAAAGACCAATCGCTCATGCTCGGCAACTTCAGCAAGATACCCCAAAGCCTTCTCAAAGCTTGCAAATTGCATTTGGGCTTTCTGAAGCAACGAATCACTGATGGCCTCAGACAACTTTTCCAAGCCTACCGCTTCAGTTCCTTTCTGCGCCATGTGATATACCGCACGCTTTTCCTCGCAAAATCGTACCACCAGCGAGGTTTTACCGATCCTGCGCCTCCCATACACGACACAAAACTCAAAGTCCTGCGATGCATAGGCCTTTTCAAGATAGGCAAGCTCTGCTTTTCTTCCGATAAACAGTTGGTCATTCATAGCTGTAGTTAACCACTCAATTACATTTTAGTAAAGTATATTTTACTAAAACATACTTTAGCATACTGATGAAGGCTGCCCTTTCGGACAGCCTTCATCAGTATGCTTGCTAGGAATGCTTGTTCAGTCAAAGACCTCATAGCCACCCTTGAGAAGCTCACTTTTAAGGTGCTCCATCTGCTTCGGAGGAGACGGCATGTTCGGCAGGAAAGGCTTGCCCACCTTCTGTCCCACCAGGTTCGCCAGGTCCTTCGTTGCCACCGGGAAGCTCGACTTGTCCATGGATAGACGGATCGGATTGAGCTTCCACTGGGCTTCCAACGAGCCCTTGATGTCCCCTGCAACGTACTTGTCGTAGATGGAGCAGACCAGCTCGGGAAGGAAGTTCGCCGTGGAGCACACCGCCCCAACCGCTCCTACCGCCATTCCTGAGTAGATCAGGGTGTCCTTGCCGCACATCACCTTGAAGCCTACGTCGGCATTGCGCCTGATGAACTCGATGGTCTGCGTCAGGTCTCCGCTGGAGTCCTTCATCCCCACCAGGTTCGGCACCGTGTGAGCCAGCTCCTCCACCAGATCCTGGCTCATTGCATAACCGCAACGGCCAGGGTTGTTGTAGAGAAGCACAGCAGTCTCGCCCACGCTTGCAGCGATGGCCCTGACATGTGCCTTCAACTCCTCGTCGGTGGGCTTGATGTACATCGGCTGGAGGATG
>Ga0265295_1001842_pt1 | contig 35973 bp, 52 predicted proteins | sample Munlansysbiofilm_FD_192503 | JGI IMG/M metagenome (GOLD analysis project Ga0265295, IMG submission 192503) | Leachate microbial communities from a municipal landfill in Southern Ontario, Canada - Methane capture system biofilm | ecosystem: Engineered > Solid waste > Landfill > Unclassified ... | reverse complement strand
CGCCCAAGCCACCTGCGCTTGTGAAAGCACCACCAATAAGCAAGTTGCCATTAGGGTGAATCTTGAGCGAGGTTACAAAGTTATTTAATCCGGTAGCTAATGGAGCCCAAGCCGAACCGTTCCAAAACGCAATGGCTTTACAATTAGAATTTCCGCTTGCAGATGTGAAATAACCGCCGATATAAAGCACACCATCAGGTGATACAGCGATAGCGTAAACGCCTGCATTAATTCCACTTCCTAACGCACTCCAAGTGTTAGTTGTTGGATTGTATTTCCCAAAATGATTAGCGTTGGCAATGCCAGCCAGATTTAGGAAGGCGCCGCCCACATACAGACTTCCATCTGCGCCGAACTCCATGCAACGAACAATGTTTCCCGTTGAAAGAGCAGGATTCCCCACCGCTTCCCATTGTTGGCTTGCCTTGCTAAATCTTGCAACGCACCTTGTGTTAGGGACTGTAACGCCCCCATTATTGACGCTTGTAAATGTGCCGCCCACATAAATATCACCATTCGGGGCTTCTTTTATGGTATACACCATACCCCCCACAACTCCTGCCATCCAGTTGTTATCGTTCAGGTCTACCCAGCGTCCGTTAGGGTCTTGTCTAAGCAAATAATCGCCTTGAAATTCGACTTTGTAATCAAGCGTGCTCCCATTCTTGAACGCTCCTAATAATTGACCGTCAAGCGCCGTAAAATACAGCGTGTCCCGCTGGCTTGTCGGGTCGTTAGGCGGGCTTGTATGTGATGTTTCAAAAATACAAATAACATCTACGGGGTCGGATACTCCCTCATCGTTATCGTCCAAAGTTTGAATGCGTAAAACCAAAGGCTGGTCGTATGGTGAATAATCGGGGCGCAACAAGTCAAGAATAGTTTGCCGTTTCTTTTGAAGTTCGGCAATATTCTCCCCTGTATACATCAAGTCAATAGCAAACGGTCTGGCTTTGCGGATATGCTTTTGATACAATACGCCGCCTGTTACGATAGGTGTCGTAACCTGCGTAAAAGGGCTCATTCCAAGTCCTTCGACTTTCATAATTTTCGCATAATCCCGAATGTCGACAAGCTCTCCCCCGTGTCGCGTCCATTGGCTGCGTAATGAAGGAGAATTGCCCCTTTCCCCTTCCCAGCTATATTCGGGGGCGTTATCCATATATCCTAAACCGGAACGCCAGCCTTGCATAAACGTTGAAGCCTTCATCGCTTGCTCAAATTGGAAACCGTCTACCCAAAATGGGTCAGTGCTTGCCACAGGGTCACGACTGACATATACACGGTATGTTTCGCTTGTTTCGTCTGCAATCCATGTTACAGATTTTCGTTGCCAGTTTCCGGTTGCCACGAATTCAGTAGTCGCTTTTGGTGTGCCGGAGCTGTTAGCAATATATATCCGCATGGCTTGACCTTTTGTGCCCAAAACATCAACGCTAAAGGTGTAAGCCAAGCCACTTGTAACAGGCAATGGTGAATAAATAATATCGCCTACAACGTCTGATCTCGGTACAACTCTGATACATTGTGGCCCTCGTCTGGTATGTTCGGAGTTTAGACTATAGATAGATAAGCCAAATGGGGCGGTAAAATATCCCACTGTTTTATAGTATGGGATAGGGTTTTTGATTAGGTTCTTGCCGGCTTGTGGCTTTACAATCTGGATTTTATATCTGTATTGGTTGTTCAAATCACCCATTATCGGTTGCTCCCATAAGCCCGTAATAATTCAAAGTTGTTGTTCATCATTTCACGCCTTCCATTTTCATTAATCATATAATTGTTTCCAATCCGCCCTTCTTCGGCGGCTTCAATAATGCTTTCACTAATCACCCTGCCTAATCTTTGATAGTCAATATCAAATGAGGCGTTGGTTTCGCCGCCTAACATATAGTTCGGGATAATACTTCCCTGTGTATTCGGGACGAACAATTCCGGCCCGCGTTCGCCGACAATGTAGGGATTGTTTTCGTACACCGGACCGCCGAGGGCGTTGAGGGACGGGTCTATATCACCGCCATAACCACCACCCGGGGTTGGTCCGCTGTATCCGGGGTCGTTGTATCTGACTGTTACGTCAAGCGTTTTGCCGGAAAATTCATAACCATCAATCTGACCCAGCTCACCCATCAAAACATCCAAGCCTTCCAAAACCACCTTAGCTGTTTTGGTATCAATTAACAAGCCGTTGAAATAAACATAATCCGTTTCAGCTTCGGAAAGGTCTAACAGCACTTTGCCGGTTTTGTCATCAACAACCATGCCGTCAACAATCTTAATTCCGCCTTCATATTCGTAAATATCAGCTATGACTTTGCCGGTTTTCTTTTCTACAATTTGTCCATTCGAGATTTCAATACCGTTTTTATAACCGGTGATATCGGCGATAATCTCACCGATTTTTGTTTGGATTTCTTCAGCTTTAGCTCTTTCAATAGCCGCTATATAACCTGCCATAGATTGTTCGGCGGCTTCGGCGGTTATCATTCCCGCGTCAACCATAAAATCATACAAAGCTTGCATTTCTGCTTCGGACGTTCCACCAATCGCGAACATAGATTCCAACGCACGCAACGTGGTTTGATTAGCCAAGTCTTGCATGGATTGTTTCAGTTCTTCATTTTTCGCAATAAGCCCGTCTATTTCGTCTTGCGCGTCTTGTGCGCTCATTGCCACGCCGTCAAGTTCACCACCACCAGCGGCGATAATTTCGTTCAGTTGCCCGATTCTTTCGTCATTGTCGGATATCTGCCCCAACAAGTCGTTGTATTCTAAGGCGTAGCTTTTAATACTTCCCCAGTCGGTTTTTAAGTCGATTTCAACTTCGCCTAAGGCTTCTAATGCGCTTGCGGCTGCTTCGGCAACATCAGGAACGCCGTACAAATCGTCTACTAAATCTTTGACTGCGTTCCAACCAGCACCGCCCCCAACATCTCCCATCTGGTCGTTGAAGTCTGACATGGCGTAAGAAGCCTGAACGGTAGAAACAAGCCATTCTTTCGTATTCGTGTCGGCGTTGGCTAATAAATCCACCCAGCCCTTCATTGCGGGTTGATTCGGGATTTCCCAGCCGCGCCCTAATTCCATCCTGACATTTGCCGAAGCCACTTCAAAGTCGGTCAAAACGTGCATAAATTCAGATGTAAGCGTTCGCGCCCCTTCAATACCAAGAACCTTTACCTCATACTCAATGCCACCAGCCCGCATTATCTCGGTGTCCATCAATTCCTGCATTCGGGCGGTCATTTCAGCCGTCCATAAACCGGCTTCTTCAAGATTCTGTTTCAGGTTATCCCACGTTCGACTATCGTTTTCTTGATTAAATACAGCCGCCCAAAAATCCGCCCAGCCGCTTGTTGATTCGGACAAATCCTTCTTCATGCTGTCGAAGTAATTGGTTTGCGCAGCTTGCATTGCTTCCCACTTACCGGCGGTGTCCATTTCTAAATTATTTGCTTCTAACAACGGTTTAGTAGATTCAAGAACTGCATTCAATAAGGCTTGCTGTTTTTCTGCTTTGGATAATTCATCGGCGGCTTTTCCGATAGAAGCGGCGTAATTAGAATATGTCACATCGGCATCGGTAATAATGCCAAGATTATCAAGAATTTGCGGTGAAGCCTTGCCAATACCCGTAACAATATCATCAAAGGCTTGTTGTGTTGAAAGCCCCATCGCACGCCCTCGAATGGCGGCAACTTCCATTAACTGACCCATCGTGTCAGCGTCTTTCGCAACGCCTAACATCAGGGCACGATTAGTCGAAGCCACTAAATCAGCGTCCGACACCATGCCAAGCGAAGTGGTGCGCACGCTATTCAAGATAGAAGCATACGATAAGCCCATTGACCGCGCTAAACTTTCCCCCGATTCTTCCATTCTGGTTAGAGCCGCGCCTTCCTGCGAAAAGTCAATTATCGCTTGACCTGCTTCTATAAAGGCGCTTACAACCTTTTCCCCAATTTCAAGTGCCGCGTCAAGCGATAATAGTTTGAACGCGTCCCCCATTCTACCGCCCATATTTTCAGAACCATTGGCAAGGTCGGTTTGGGTCGTGCCTACGCCTTGAAGGCTTGCTTTGACTTGCGCCGCACTGGAAACAACTTGTTCCGCTCCACTTGCTGAAAATGATACTTTTACATCGCTCATGTTTTAGCCTTCTTCCTTCGGGCTTCGATTACCTTTTGCTCTACGTCCATCACATCGTTCAATTTCCGTATCATCGGATAAGGCTGTCTAATCAAATCCCAAACTGGCACGCCCGCCCATTTGGCAAGCTGTACCATATTCCACCATTCAACATCTTTGCCGCTCGGCTTATCGTACAATTCTGGCGCGACAAGCCAAGCGGTTAGTCGTTTTTTGATTCGTCTGCTTTTTCACCGACAATATCAGCATTGATGGCGTTGTGGATTAGCAATAACAGCTTTTGCGGTATTTCATTTTCTTTCATCGCTTCAACTGTAATCGGGATTTTCTTTCCTTCATCATCGGTCAAGCCCCAATCTTTTAGGATTATTTCCAAGTTTTTTGCCACTCGGTCAAATCCCGTCAAGCCTTCTAATGCCTTACTGGTCGCGAAAGTCCATGCATTCGGCTTGTACTCGATATACAGGGCAAATTCGGCTGCGTTAGTTTCTACCTTAATATCAATGCGCCGACTATCATTCAAGTAATCGCTAATCCTCATATCACCATCTCCTTTTACAAACTTGCCAAATCGGTTACGATTTCAATGTTCATAGCCTTGCCCCAAGCGGTATCAAATACCGGCTGTAAGCCAAATTCCATAACAAATAAACCGTCCATATCGCTTGCATCACCAATAGCCGCGATCTTAGCCGGAAAGTCGATAATCAAACTGTGATTATAGGTCGATTCAATAACGGGTCCAGTTGCCTTAATTCTGAACCATTTGGTCGAACCATCGCGCAACTTGCCAATCAATGCACGTCCATTCACATCAGTCGCGACAGTGATTTTAGCGGTGTTAGTCGGCGCTTTTTCCACTGTGAACGGGTCGCATCCAATCGGGAAAACAAGCCCGAATTTATCGGTTAAGCTATATTCCAAGTTGAAGCCACGACAATATTTAGTCGCTCCGGCAAGTCCAGCTTGTGTATCTGCCATGCTTATTTCTACCATCGTTTGGCTAATCGGGGTTGTGTTCAATAAGGTCGCTCCGGCGGTCTTAGTAACACCCTCTTCAAGCGCCTTTGCAACGCCCGAGCCGGAAATCCCCACGCCATTATTATTGTTGAAAGTAAGCGTCAAGCCTGATACCTTCGCTCCGGCAACTCTCCAAGCGTTAGTCGTGTCCCCTTGTTCAACCGTGAATGTTTTGCCCACATCTTCAGCACTAACATTAGAATCGAACGTCCATTTATAAGCGGTCGTTGCGGCTTGTTGCACTGGCGCTGTGTAATGTAATAAACTTGAAAGAAGATATGCCAAATCTTGAAAAGCGGGCTTGCCGCTAATGTTCAGATTCGTATACTCCCGATTTTGCGCCACTCCGGTCGCATATTTCAAGCCTTGCGGTCGAATAACATCGCTTTCGTTTTGCGGTTGTAATGCAATATCCACCGCCCCCATTTTTTTGTTGGCCGGAACTGCTGTCCCGGCAGTTGTTTCCACTCCTAATTGAGTAGTTTGAAAAACAGTAGCTTTTTCTGTCATAATTTTTACTCCTGTGTAAATATTTCATAGTTGCGAATAATACCCTTTATCGGGTTTTTGTTCGCGTCAAAATCAGATTGTGGCCGCCTCGTTCCGGCGGTGCAATAAACAACCCCTGCCCCACTTGATTTATGGAGCAGGGTTCTAATTAGTCGGTCAATAGTATCAGCTGTAATATCTGATGACCCCTTATCGTAAACTTTGATTATCCAACGTTCACGGTCGCCGATTCGGTCAGCTGTGTAATTGGAAACAGGCGAACCTGTAACTTCATGAAACACGATAAAAGGAAACGCCGTTCCTTCCGGTGCAACGTACTTGTAAACCCTTTGCCCAACGTAAGCGGTAATGTCCGTATCGGTCGTGATTTTAGAATAGAGGTATTCACTTGCCTTGCTCATAAGTTCCCCACAATCCCTTCTAATGCGGCACGAAAACCCACGCCGGTTATTTCAGCTGCGGGCATTAGGAACGGTTGCGCTGCCATCTTATACGTTCCGTATTCAACATAACTTGCGTATTCAGCACTTGCTATAACCAGCGATTTTGTAGGGCTTTCGTTTTCAACTGAAATCGAACCCTTCAAGTAGCCTGTATCAACTGGTGCGAAGTTTTGCGCCATTTCCTGACAATCGTAAGCGGTTTTGCTCACAATATCAGAAACAAGGGAAGGTAGACGGCTGATTATGCTATCCAATATTCCGTAGTTGATGTTGATGTCTACGTTTACTTTCATTATGGGCAAGCTCCAAGTTCGTCAAGCCGTTTCGTGAGGTCTGCAATCTGCTTTTCAAGTTCGAGGATTCGAGCGTCCCGCTTGTTGATAGCCTTCTGCATCTTTTCTACCTGCAATGTCAATGTTTCGTTTTCCAGCTTCAAGTTTTCGATAGTTGCCTCACGATTATCAATTTCAGATTTTAGTCCGTCAACTTTGGCTTCAAGCCAATTTACTTTTTCCCGTAATGCGGTTAGTTCAGCACTGTAATGTTCTGCCAAAACGTCAATTACATCGGCTTTGATTTTGCGCTTATTAGCAATAGCTTGTACTATGGCGACAAAACCACCACCTGTTATAACTGCCAAAACAAGCGCGACCCAGTCCATGTTAGCCTACGCCATTATTTTGGTCTGTAAGGTCATGTAATAAGTTTGCACCACCACCAGCCACAATTGCAGTCAGGATTTTACCGATTAGTTCATTCGGGATATACGCGCAAAATAAATTCAATCCCGTAACCCATACAAGAACACCCGATAAAATCCATGCGGGATACATAAGCCAAAACTTATCCCAGTTATACTTGTCGAATAACGGCGTAACCAGCATTTCTACAAGCCGGTTAGCAAGTACCATCATTCCGATTACTACGCCTAATGTTGCCAAGTCAAATTCCATTATATATTCTCCGTAACCACCACTCTCAAGGCGGTAATATTTGATTTATCTTTGTTAGTCCAGTGCACTCGATAATTGATTCCGTTTATCTGTATCTGATTATCAAGTTCTACTTCTACATCGTAAGGCAGAGTTATAATCACCACCTTTCCTGTTTCAATCCGTCCGGCAACTTCTTTTTCAGCATCGCCTTTTGGTTCTCCGATTCGTGCCTTGCTTTGGCTCACTGTCGTCCATGATTCAGTATGCCCGCCTTGCCCATCGGAAGTTGCCGTTAAGCTTTGAATATAAGCCGTTTCTGGCATATTCAGTTCTTGTGTACTTCGCATTTTAGCAAGGTGTGATTCAGTTAGTATCATTGCGCACCATCTTTGCGGATTTTATCAAGCCGCCTTGTAAGGATTTCTTCCGATAGATTTCAGCTAATGCCAGCTTGTTTTTTACCCCGCCTGTGAATTCATAGCTTGAACCATCGGAACTGAATTTGACGATATCATCTTCAATTTTCCCAGCCCAAACTGTAAGCAATTCGGCGCTGGCAAAATAAACATCATACGTCCAGCCAGTAGCATAAAGTGCTGATTCCGGCTCTGCAAGCCCAAAATAACCGGCAATAAGCTGTTTATCGTTCGGGATTACAGTTTCACCTGCCCAATTCGATAACACCACGCTATCGTCCCAGTATTTCACGCTCGCTTGATACATCGTGTCGGATAGACGTGTTAGTTCCAGTTTGCTTTGATACGTTCGGTTTTGTATCAGTTGTAAGCCTATTTCATAGTCGGTAAAAGCACGCCCATCATCGTTGATTAGACTTTTTACCTGTGATATCAGCTCCCATAACGAATCAATGTTCATGCTCTTTACCTCTTATGCTCAAAGGGCGGTTGTTACGCCGCCCATTATTAGAATACAATCCAGTTGATTACATCACCGGCGGTAACTTTGTAAGTTGAGCCGTCTTTCACTTCCAAAACACCAGCGGTCAATGTAACTTTTACATCATTGCCGATATTCACTTCGGAACGAAACACTTGCACGATAAAGCCAACTGCGTCAGCTTTGCCAGTGCTGATTACCGCTTTGCCAGCCGAATCATCAGCTGAAACAGCGGTGTAAGTCCCACCGATAGGGATTTTTGCCATCCAGTCAATTCCTGCAATTAACCCAGCCATTATTCACTTCCTTCCATCCAGATAATCCGCCCTTCGATTACTCCGGCGGTCAATGCACTTGTGCCTACCGTGACAGTAATGGCTGTTTCAGCTGCTAACTTGAACGGAGCGGCAATTACAGCCGCCATAGGCAATTGAGCATTCTCTAAAAGAGTAGCCTTGCCAGTTGCGGCAATTAAGGCATTAGTTGACAAGCCAACCGCAACCGTAGCACTACCACCAGAAGTAACCGCATCAATAACATCCAAGAAGCCACTAATCACGATTGCATTAGCAGGGATTTTGACAGCCATAGGATGCGCGGCAACGGTTTTATTGCTTACAGGTGTCGAGGCGGCATCGTCCTCATCAACATCGAATACGAATTTTGTAATATGTAAACCAGCTAAGCTACCAAGTTTCTCGAAGTTCTCATTGACATCTTGAAGCCAGCCGTGTACTTGAATCTTCTCTAATTCAGCCATTTTGTAATCCTTTCAGGGCGGATGTTACACCGCCCCAACTTATCAGCAAATTAGCTTGCGGCAATATGGCTGTAAATACCTTTGACTTTGCTATCATAAACAAAAGCGTCGTGGTACAAGCGATATTGGAACAGCCAAGCGTCTGCGGTCTGATTTTCATCAGGCGCAAAGACCTTCAGCTTATCAAGTTTGGTAACTTGCAATACAGCACTCGGATGAAGCAGAAGGAAGTTAATATCCCGCCCGGTAGAAACAGTTTTGCTAAAACCACCAGCATCAGAAGTTGCGCCTGCGCTCAAAGTAATGCCCTTGTAGAAGCGAGTTTGAGGAACGGCGATAACTTGAACGCCATCCAGCTCAAAAACACGCCGGTCTGCGGTTGTCTGATTCTGCAAACTTCGGGTCAATTGACCTTTGAGCAAGTTGTAGCAGTCGGTCGAAAGAAACAGTTTGCGCCCTACGGCAGGAACTTCGTCACCGTCCAACGCCTTCATCGCCACATCAAAGGCGGCTAACACTTTCGCTCCGGTGTCTAATGCAGCCGGTGTAGCAACTTCGGTGATATTAGCCTTTGAAGCGTAAGCACTAAAACGATAAGCGTCAACTTCGGGAACAACTTGCGTTCGGATAAATTCGTCTGCAAGCGTGCCAAAAGCCATACCGAGAGTTTCTTCATCGTCCATGCGGTCGATAGAGAACGCACGCCCTCGTTGTGCTGATAGGGTCAAAGTTTCCCAAGTGCCAGTTACATCACCAGCCGGATAACCGGTAGATCGAGAATAAGTGCCCATTCCGACTACGGAAGTTTTGAACACATTAACAGCGGACGCTCCGCCAAAGTTTACCGGTTTGGTTCGTGCATCCATGAATGAAGTCAGGGAAGCGTTTTTGTAAATTTCATCCAAAATAGGTTGAAATTTTGAAGCTAAAGCAATTGAATTAGCCATTTTGTATACCTCTTTCGTATTTTATTTTAACCCAGCCGCTTTCCTTGCGGCTTCAACAATTGGGTCTACTGCCCCTTCGCCCTTTCCATAATTGAAGGCTCCGGGTTTATTTCCAGCCAATAAATACGGTTTATCTTGTGCCAGCTTTTTCAACAATGCCTCAATGTTAGAGGGTTTGCCTTTGTCGTCATATTCAATTGATTCTTTATCAATCAATCGGTACGCAACATCGCTATCCACAATACCGAGCTTATTAGCAGTTGTCGCCACCTCATGCGAGGTTGCCATCTCTTTACGCATTGCCGCTTCGGCTTCGATTCGTTTTTCCAATTCCGCCGCGCGTTCCTGCGCTTTTTGCAGTTCAGATTTACTCGCTTCCTCAGTATCACGAGCTTTTTTAATCAATGCTTCTGCTTCTTCAAAACTTGCGAATCCAAGTTCTTTCAAAGTTGCAGTTTTAGCTTGCTTCGCTCTTTCACCGAATAAACGGTTCAACTCGTCCTGCGAGTAGGTCTTACCATCAGCACCGGAAGGCGAACCGGATTCTACGCCTATTTCTACTTTGGGTTGTTCTACTTCATTTTCCATGTTTATATCTCTCCTCGCCTGTTACCGTCGGCGTAACGTGATTTCAAAATTCAATACAAATATTATAGCATATTTATGGCTCAATATCCCAGCCGTTTTGAACATGCCATTTTGCCAAATCTCGGTATTCCTGTTTCACATCATCGCCTAACAGTTCCCGCAATGAAGGCAAGCCTATGCCACCGCCCCATTCGGCATCGTATGTTTTCTTCACAAAATCGTCAAAGTTTAGTTTGCCATCCCGCCAAGCTAACCAGCGTGTATTACCTAAAATGCCCCGCTGTTCAGCTTCTGACAGGCTTCGGAAGGCTTCTTCGCCGCCCATTACGCGGCGCAATTTGTCAGGGCTTATGTTATATTTTTTGTACACTTCTTCCTGATTATTCATCAGGTCAATTTTACGCCCATCTTCTGGGTTAAGTCCCCAACGCTTGTAAAGCTCCTCGTACGAATATTGAACCGGGACCGCTGCGCATCGGCAATTCGGATGGCTCTCCATATCTTCCGACAACGGGTGAATCGTTCCATGCATAGCGTAACAACTCGGGCAAGTTCTGCCATCAAGCGAAGCACTCCATTTCCAGCCTTTCACAACGTTATCATTTGCTCTGTAATTCTCAACCGCTGCGATTCGTTGTGCTCTCAATGTTTCTGTTCGGGCAATCGTCAACGCCCGATTCAATGCCGTGCCTAACGCGTTCCTGATTAGTCGGGCAGTCTTTCGTGGATTCCAGCCTAAGGCAATTCCATTTCTAAGCGCATTAATAGCACTTTGCGCACCTTCTATTGATAATTTTGTGAAAAGCCTAAAAAGGGGTGAATTTTGGCTTGTCGTGCCAACTATGGCTTCAATAGCTCGTGGGTTTATTCTGTTAAAGCTGATGTTCAAGCGTGCGGCTCGTTCCGGCAAGCCTAACAACATCATATCGTCCGTGTGATTCAATGTTTCGGTGATAACTTTAGATTGTTCTTGACTTACTACCTTCTCGCTCCATGCTGAAAACTTATTCAATTCTTCAGCAATTTGCCGTTCAAGTTCCCGTGCCCGTTGTTGCTTGTACCACCAGTTAGAAGATACTGTTTCACCTTCTGATATTGCCTTGTCATATTCGGCTTGTAGTTTACCTATCTGTTCACGTAACCGTTTCCATGCGGATTGGTAAGCACGAACCATTTGGCTCGAAGCACGCCGTTCTTGTTTCAACAACCGTTTCTGGAAGGCTTGTTCTACATCGTAAATAGTGGGCATTGCTAATCCTCTATTTCAGCTCCGCCCGAATCAAATTCTTTCAACAATTGACCGCCTAAATCTTTTTGTTCATTTTGCCAGCGGATTTTTTCATCGTCTGGATTGTAATTGCCAAGTTCTCGAATCAATGTTTCTTTACTGATTCCCAGCTGATTCTTTACCAGTGCGGCGTTTGCGATAACTTGTTGGTCTTTTGGCAACAATTCCTGCCATACCAGTTTAGTTTGAATATCGTTACCAAATCCACCGATAGCTAACAATCGCCGATTCAATTCGATAATCATATCACCGTAAGTAACACGCTTTGCTTCGGTCTTTTCCAATAACGGTTGATACAGGATTTCTAATGCGATACCGGATAATTGTCCTACGGATTCTACCTTACCGCTTGTAACTTCGGGCACTCTGCTCAATTCATGGATAAACTCAACTTGCCGTCTGGAAAATTCAAGCGAACTTGCCAAGTCGGATTGCATTTCAAGATTCTCAATTTTGGCTTCCGTTGCAGGTGATTCAACGACTAACATTTTGTCAACGCCAGTTTCTACCATCGAATCCGCTCTAATGCCATAAGCCACCGTTTTCGGGTGTGCGTGGTGTCGTAAGATTTTACGGGTGTTACTCCAAATAAAATCGTTATTCTCGATTGCGTTTTTCAATGATTCGTTAAGGTCTGGTTCTCCCCAAACTTCAAAGGGTTGTGCCAAGTTCTGGCAATGCACAATCGGGGGGAAGTCGTAAGCCCACAGGAACGAATCTACCATAACAAATCGTCCCCCGCTCTCGCTCCGTTGTTCTGTAACATTCCAGTACAAGCTGTTCTCGGTTCGTTCATAAATCCTACGAATGGATATTGATTTCCTGATACCGTCAACTTCTTTCACCAGCGGATATGTTTCAATGTATTTGATAACTTCATCAACATCATCATCAGCACTAACGATAGATACCGTTTCAGGGTCTACCAAGATTAGCTTCGGATAAACCATGTCAGGCGTGTAATGGATTCGGATAAAAGCCGTTCCGCATACACCACCAGCCAGTGCCAACTTTTGTAACAGGCTCATTTTGCGGTTTGCAGTCCAACAATCATCAAGCCAAGTTTCCTCCGGCGTTTGCTCCCCTTCTGTAATCTCAAACTTGATACCTTTGCCAAAAAGGAACGCAACGCCCTTGTCAACAATCGCTTTCCCATAATTCAGCATGGCATTATCATCAGTTCCCCCACGCTCGACAATAAGCGGCTTTTTGCCACGCCCATAATACACTTCCCAGTTTTCCTGCATCATTGCGGCACGGTCTTTTTCACCTTGCGAAAACGTTTCCATGATTGCCCTGTTTATCCCATTATCCATAAAATCACCTCTTACTTGTACAAACTTTCCATCTGAACCACTTTATATTCTATCATTTCGTCCTCGTATGCGTATCTTAGCGCATCAATTAAATGGTTATTCTTATCCACCGGAACGGGCAAAGGGTTGCCGCCGGCATCCTCTTTCCATTTGTAAGTCGACAATTCATTGCGCATATTAATACATTTTACGTCAATAATCAATTCTTGTTGCTGTAACCATTGAATCCCGAAGGTGATACTATCTTTCCCCTTTTTCGCTCCGGTTGCATTGATACCGTTCATTCCAAGTTCAACAACCGATTTTGGTTCAGCACTATCAGCGGTGATGTAATCAGAACTGATTTTACCTTTCAGAATATCGGCAAGTTCGGGGTTCGTAAGTCCGGTTTCGTACACTTCATCATAAACATAAATCCGCTTATGTTTCTTGTCATAATGGGTCAACACAACCGCCGCAGGGTCAGCTGAAAAGCCAAAGTCAAGCCCATTTTTGCGGTTCGTTCGTTGCGCTTCTGGCAAATAATATTCTGAATCGTTATCGTTTAGGTCAACTACTTTCCAGTTCTTGAAGATGACGTTGCCTAATACGCCCCAATTGCCTAATGTGTAGACGTTCCGGTAATATTCGTCCTTTTCGTTTTCCAAATCGGCAATATCATCAGGGGTTAGAAAATGGTTGTCTTTGTAAGTGGTTTTCAGAATGGAAAGCCCATCAGCTTTTAGTTCGGTCTGGTCGTCCGCCCAACCGTTCGCTTTGAAAAATTCTTCATAAATCCAATTGGTTTTATAAATTGGGTTAAATGATAAAGTAAGCCGCTTCGGATATTTAGCAGAACCGCCCCTTTGCCGTTTTAGCAATTCTTTCATACTTGCACGTTCGGTTTCGGTTGCTTCTTCAATCCAAATATCCGTGATCGCGCCCTTTGCAGGTGTCAATGATTTCAGCTTTGCCACATCGTCTAATCCGGCAAATATCGCCTGATAACCGTTTTGACAAGTGATAAGCATATCGGACTTGTTGACTGTGAATAGCTTTGCTACATCTCCCCAATCATTGATAACACGTAGGATTTCAGTAAATACAGAACCCCGCAAAGTGCGCCCTACTTGTCGTGCGATAAGATAATTCCTGCCGCATTGTAACAGGTCATAAACCGTGCGCATCGCCAAAAATTTGCTTTTTCCTGACGAACTGCCGCCATAGAAAATTTGCGTTCGTTCCATAGCCTTCAAGTAAGGATAATAAACGGGATTAAATATTTCAGGATAAATGTTAACTTCCGTTTCCATCATCCATTAGCCTTACTGTGATAGTGTTCCCATCTTTGCCTGTGATTTCAGTTTTGCTTACTTGCGGTAATACATACCTGAATAGCACTTCGGCGGCTCTGGTATCTCCCCTTTCAGCGCGCTTTGCATAACTATCAACAATTAGCTTGAATCGTTCAAGCGGCAATATATCTTTCAATGCTTCAAGATATTCAAGTTCAGTCGCACGTGGCGGTCGTCCCTTTGGGTTGCCGCTTTGCCCTTTTACAAATCTGCCTTTATCATCTCGTTGCCTTGCCATTTTATCGTTCCTGTTTTCGTTCCTGCTATCAGGTTGTTTTTGCCCTGCATTGTACATCAAGAACAATCCCGTCCACTTTCGTTTGCGCCAGCATAGCCATGATGTTTATTGCCGTTTCGGGCAAATCAAGCGTTATTCTGATAGTGTTATCGCTTGTCAGCGTTTTCACATTGTTCACAATCGCTTCGAATTGTATCACGGGCTGTTTAGGTTTAGTTGCCATTATTTCACCTTCAACAACTTCGCTGTAATGCTACCCGCTTGTTCAGCTGAATGAACTGGTTCAGGGTTTGCAATTATTTGCAAACCTTTATTTTGCCCTCCGAGCGACATGTTTCTTTTGCCACGTTCAGCTAAAACACTTTCAATTTCAAGTGCTATCATCGCCTTTTGGCTACTGGTTAAATGCCTGCGTTCAAGATTAGCACGAACTACAAAACTAACAGGGTCGTTGCCGTCCCATTCAGAATAAACAGGTTCAACTCCGGCAAACGTGCAAGCCGTGTATCTGTTTCTACCATCTAAAATTTTGCCTTCATAGGTTATAATCGGGAACTTGCTATCATAACCGCCCTTTATACTTTCAACTAATGCCGCCATTTCGTCATCGGTCATCATCGGGAAAATATTAGCTAATTCGTGAAACTCCATTCTACCCTTCCATAATCGGGACTAATCCCAAATAATCCATAATCGCCGTGTACGCTTCGAACCAGCCGTATGCCACGAACGTCTTATACCCTTGCGCTTCTACAAACGCCCCAAATTCAACTTGCTCGGCTGTTAGTTTATTCTTGCCGTATTTCATTTCTACATACATTCCATGATATTTGCCTCGTGGATATGGCACGAATATATCCCATACGCCTTTGCGCAAGCCTTCATATCCCATCTTGGCTTTTTGCGCCGGAGTTGAATAAAATCCATTAGGCACAGCGTGAATCCACTTGCACTCTGGATGCATTGCTAAAACATCAAATAAGGCGACTTGTTCTGCGTGTTCACTCATGATGTTTCACCAAATTCTAATCGTGGTTGTGCTAATGCTTCATTTATGCGACGTTGTGCAATTTCAAAATAGCCTTTGTCAATTTCGCATCCGATGAAATTGCGACCAGTCTGCACGCAAGCCACGCCGGTCGTGCCGGAACCCATGAAGGGGTCAAGGATGGTCGCGGTCTCAGGAAGTTTGGCAACATCTATACACCATTTCATAAGCGCCACCGGCTTTTGTGTTGGATGAACCGCTCCATCAAGCAACAAGGAAACTCTATTCAAAGTAAATATCCGCAACGCACCTGCCTCTGAAGTCCAAGCCAATTCCCCGTCTGATTGTTTTATTCGTTGCCCTTTATCCCAAACCAGCCACTTCTGAGTAGCTGGAAGATAGTCTGCAAAGTAGTTGCCTCCCCAGATTATTTGCTTTTTTGAGATACGGAGTAGCTCTTCAAAATATCCCTGCAAAGGTCTTTGTTTATCCCATCCAAGAAATTCATAAGCCTTGCGGCCGCCGTGCCCACCAGACGATTTTTTTTGTCCGTCTTTGCCAATCCCATACGGCGGGTCAGTAATCACAGCGTCCACGCTTTTATCAGGCAAAGTCCGCATAAATTCTAAGCAGTCTACGTTGTATAGTTTTATATCGCTCATGATTACCTTTATTCTACCATGAAATGCGGCATAAACATCTTACTTGTGAAAACAGGGCGCAAATATTCATATCCTAAATTCAAAGTATCCGTGCTGAATACTTTGCCGTTCGTTTCGTCCCTTTCCCCACGTTCCCAGCGTTTAGCGTTCGGGTGTTTCAGCATATCTTCACGGTTTATCCAGCCGCATAGCCATACCCGATTGAATAATCCGGTTGTTGACATGAAGTAATATATCTCCACCGGACTGTTAGGCAACTGATATTGATACAAACTTGCTTCGTGGTGTGAATTAGGTTCGCACTTGCGCAACTTGCACTTTACATCAATTTTATTGCCTTGCAGGTTATAGTCCCAGTTCAAATCACGGGAACGCCTTGCTTGCGGATAGATGTTTTCAAATACTATTTCGCCCAAAATGCCAGCCAGCCGCGAAGCCTTCTTGACCGTTTGCGTATTTTCGTTCAGCTTCGGGTTGCCGTGGTACATCGCCTGATACCGTTTCCGCATTTCGCGCTGAAATTGGGGCGGTATTTGCACAACTGCGAAGCCATTCTGATAATAGATGTTAGGGGGGTTCATGATATTTTACCGTCCCATTCAAAAACTTCGCACCAGTGTTCACCCGTCCAGTTTTCCGGTTTTTGTTGGATTTCTTCTGCTTCATCACAAGCAGCTTGCGCTTTTTCACGGGAATCAAAAATGCCTATCAACTTTGAAGGCTCTCCGCATTCAATGCATCCAATATCAAAGGCTATATATTTCGTTGCGTTTTCCCGTTCGTACCTTGCCCTGTCAGAAGCAAGTGCCATTTCTAATCCTATTCCTATCATCATTCCCCGCCTTCCAGCGTATCTTCTACAAGATCAGCAAGTTCACGGAGTTCGGAAGGCGTGAAGCCGTGAATTGCAGCCATAAAATCAAAGTCAAACGTTCTTGTCGTTTCATTTATAAAGCCAGCGTGCTCACCGTCTTTATAAACAGCGGTTCTGAAATAAGTTGGAGTTAGCTTTATTTTGTCAATCGTAAACTTACTTCCCAACTGACTACAATTTGTAGTCGGTTCAACTGGTTCATAGGTTGCGGCAAATACATCCGGCTTGCAAGGATAAAATTCACCTGCAACGCCTTTGATAATCCAGTCGCCAACGTTGGCGGTCATCGTGCCTTCGAGGGTTTCTATTGCCATAACATTTGAACTACGCCAATGTTTAGCTCTGAAGTCCGTCCAAACTTCTATGTCGTCCCAGTTATCGCCATCGTATTGAATAGCCTCGATTACTACTGGTTTTTTGCGGTATTGGTTAGTCATTGTTCACCTTCCGTTTCTTCTTCCTCTAATGCTTTAATCATATTGGCATCAAACCCTTCATCTCCGTATTCTCCGAGAAATTCAATTTGCCTGTCGTTCAGCTCAACAATGCCAATTTCGATTTTCACGGACTTGCCGTTTTCTAAGCCGTTTATCAAACTTTCGATAAACCGCATTACCTCGGAAGTATGGCTCACATAATAGGCATCGCTATCAGCGACTGGGGTTAGATTTTCGCTTAGGTCAACTAAAAAATAGGGATATTTGTTCATCATTCACCTTCCTTTTGCACTTCTCATTTCAACCCCAAATCGTCAGCCCTATGACTGGTCAGCGCAAAGTCTATTATTGCAGCACGTGCCTTTTGGAAATCAGGGTCATCACAACTCAATGCGCAAAAATGCGCTGCAATCTGAGCAGCTATTTTCCTGTCAACAACCATGCCCATACTCCCGCACCATAATGGCAGGCATGAATAATCAAGGTCAGCATATTGCAGGTCAGCATATTGCAGGTAAGCATTTCGCAGGTCAGCATATTGCAGGTCAGCATATTGCAGGTCAGCATATTGCAGGTAAGCATTTCGCAGGTCAGCATATTGCAGGTCAGCATATTGCAGGTCAGCATATTGCAGGTAAGCATATTGCAGGTCAGCATTTCGCAGGTCAGCATTTCGCAGGTAAGCATATCGCAGGTAAGCATATTGCAGGTCAGCATTTCGCAGGTCAGCATTTCGCAGGTCAGCATATTGCAGGTTGGCACGTTCCCCGCCTTCGTGGTTTAGCCATAGTTTGTGATTCTTTAATATTGTTTCAAGTTCTTCTCGTTTCATCATTCACCTCCCTTTGGGGCGTTCAAGTATCGCCATTGATATTTCTTTGGCAGTTCGTCAAGCGCAAAAGTGGTGTCGTTATGGTCATCAAACATTATGTCTTTGGCGGTCGGGTTGCCTTCCTCATAATCAAAAAAGTGCCCTGCTTGCATTTCCATTGTGCGCATGTTTATTATTTCAACATCTTGGTCAAGTTCCGGCAAGCCATCTTTCTCAAGGCTATGCCAACGGTATTGTTCTTTGAGTTCGCCAAGTTCTTTTTGCAATGCCTCTATCTCCGCCCTCAACCCATCTTCAATGGGGCGGGTGTTCCAGTGGTCGAAAGTGCCATCGGTATTGGTGAACCACTGTAGCCCGCACTTATTACAATAGACCTGCCTACTGCCCTTGTAAGGCTTGCCCGAATACTGAGCCACATTTTCAGTCGTTCCGCATAGCGGACACGGTCGTAAGTTAGTTGTTGTCATTTCAATTCTCCTATTCAAATACGTATTTTTCAGCATTCGGGTCTGGGTCTATTTCCAGCAGTATCCCGGCTACGGTCTTGGTGTTCTTTGTCAAGTTCCAAACGACCGAGTTTCGGCTATCGCAAAGTATCCTAAAATAATAGTCCCGTGATATTTTGACCAGCTTCGGGTTACGGTTATTCCGCAGCCTGAATTTATAAATATCTTCAAGCAAATTTTCTAATTCGTTTTTAACCATTATGTATCCTTCCTTCCGGCACTACCACCAGTTGGTCGGGACGTACCATCGCTATGTTCAACGATAACCGTCCGTTTTTGTTATTGCCAGCGTCCCAGCTTTTATCATCAATACGTTTCACAAGATGGCTTCGTCCGCCATTGATTTCGCCGGTTCGTTCGTCAACTTCGATTAGTTCGACTGGGACGGCTTCGGCTTCAGGCGTTTCAAGATAATATAATTTTGGCTTGTTCATGCTACGTTCCTTTTGATGATATTCATCATAATCCGGATTTTGGTCAAATCAAATTCGGTCAAGTCTACGTTCTGGCAAAATCTGATAATCGGGTCGTCCGGGAAACTACGCCGGATAACTGCCACGTTTTCGATAATTGCCTTCCGGTCTACACGTCTAACCATGTATTCGGCGTTTCCGTTGGCTGTCAACTGTAAATAGTCAAGTACAAGTTGGGGTTTCATTTCGTTTCCTTTCTAATCTTCGTCTTCCGCTTCAGCTGGCATAATGTGCCCGAAACTTCTTGTACCAGCCGCTCCTAAGCGGTCAAAATAAACGGTCAGGGAGTTTTCTGTCAGGCGGCTTGTTATGCCACCTTCGGCTATCAGTTTGGCGTTTGAAAAGAAGGTCAATTCCTCAAACAGGTCTTGTGGGTCTTCTTCTGCGCTATCCCAGCCCCAATCGCCGCCATCGCTGTGCAGGGCGGCAATATCATCTAACAATGCGCCCGGTCGGTATTCGTAGCCGGAATAAGCGTTGGCAACGTGGTCATCTGAAAATGTAATCAGATACAATCCGCCGCCGCTGTCTTCGTATACTTCAAAACTGGTTCTTGTTTTCATGATGTTTCCTTTCTGCCAGTCTTTTGCCCGACTGGCAGGGCTTCTTGATTAGATGATTTCGGGTAAGGTGTAATGCCCTTGCGGTGATCCGCGATAATTCCATCTGATAACAGCTTGATGTTTTTCAGCTAATCTTTTTGCGATTAGTTGAGCTGCACCAGCGGTCGTGTCGTGGGTAAAATCTACGGGTGTATCTTCCCAGCGTTTACCTTTTTGGCTAATTTTGAATTCGATTACTGATTTTGTTTCCATTTCCTTCGTTTCCTTTCTTGATTTCCTTTAGTATAATGGATTATCCGATATAAGTCAAGGGTTTTAAGCACCAATTTTCAAAATTGGTCAAAATTGGTCAAAACGGTATATCATCGTCAGCACTATACCCACCAGTATCACGATCGGTTGTGCTATGCCCTTCACCACCCGACAAGAAGCGCACGTTTTCAGCTGTGATTTCAAAACTTGCCGCCCAGCTTTTATCCTTTTTCTGATAAACCGTTGGATTGCCATCAGTACCAGCTTTGAGCCGTCCTTCAACAAGAACTTTTGAGCCTTTGGAAAGATACTGGTTGCAGGCTTCGGCTTGCTTATTCCATACTGTTACCCTGAACCATGTCGTTTCGTTTTTATCGCCGTACTTCCGGCTTGTCGCCATGCTGAAAGTTGTTACAGGGTCGCCGTTGGGGGAGTACCGCATTTCTGGACTTTGCCCGATATGCCCGATTAAGATTATTTTTTGATACATTGTTTTATTCCTTTGGTACATAATATAATTGTGATACGCCCTGTTTTTCCCCTCTCTGCATATACCCGTCTTTGGCGAGTGCTTTTATGCAGTTATGGACGCTTGAATAGTGCATTCCGGTTATTCTGGCTATCGCTGTAGCTGTAGGCGCTAACCCATCTCCTACCAAGCCACAGGCGGCTCCATACACCCTGTCCTTTTGGCTATTCGGACGAAACAGATAGGGTTTCGTCTCATCCTTCCAGCAATTATTTTCATTTGCCACCTTCTTCACGTTGTAAAATATTTTGGGGAAAGAATCATAATCGCTTGCAGGCTGTACGCCCTTGCCAACATCAATAGTGTAATTCGTATCAGAAGCCCATCTGAAGCCCTTACCATCTCTAAGCGCAAGTAAAACGCCTGCTTCTTCTGGTGATTCACCGTCCCAGCTATCGTTCAAAATATCAATTGCCTTTTGAATTTCTGAATAGGCGTAACCATCAGCTTTTAGGGCAAAGGCTAGCCAAAGTCTGGTGAAGTCATACGGCCTAAAATACCTAGCCTTACCCTGACTTTCACCGTACTTTACAGGCACTAAACCATCTACTTTTTTTAGCATGTAATTTAGTTGCCTGTAAGTCACTTTCAATAGTTGAATTGCCTCTTTACTGTCCATGCCCATCATCATTATCCTTTCGTTTGCCAGCTTCTAATGCCAGCGTCTTTTTTATCAACATGGTCGTCAAGCCTACGCTTCATATCGTCTGCTATTGCAAAACAATGGGCTTTTTCGGCGTTTGCGATAAATTCCAAAGTTTCTACCACGTCCACGTTGCCAGTATTGAATTTTCCCATGATTTTTTGCTTCTGGATAATAATTTCGTTATGGTTCATTCTGCTCCTTTTCCCTTCTTAGCGATTCACCGGTGACAGCCAGCACTTTGCATTTCACGTCCCGAATCCGGTCTGCAAGATACGGCTCCAATACTTCTTCTGGTGAATCATTCGATATCAGCACCGTCATTGACTTTTGATTCAAAGTTTGTTCATAGCGCGCATTGATGATTTCACCCATAGATTCGTTTGCAAACTGGGTTTGGTTTATCCTTCCGATTTCGTCAATGACTAACCAGTCTTTATCGCATAGTTCAGCTATTCGTTGCAGGACTAACAGTTGACCGTTATCTTCTGCAAAGGCGCTACGTAAACGGTTAATCATTTCAAACTGCCTAACGAATAATGCGGATTTTCGTTGTTTCAAAACTTCTACGGTCGCCGCTTTGGCTAATACGCTTTTGCCGATTCCAAAACCGCCCTGAATCCATAGCATACCGAATCCGGCTTCACGTAAGGTTTTTAGCTCCTTGCCTATGCTGATTAGTGTTTCCGTTTTTTCCAGTAAATATGGAACGTCTTTATCCGATTCAATAACGCCGGTGTTTTTGTAGCTGACTGGCAAATTCGGGCAAATTGCCGCACCGTTTTCACCGACTAATACCCAGCCCATACCGTGGCAAATTGGACAATCAGAATTGCAATTCGACATCATCACCTGCCAGTCTGTTTTTGCCTTCGATAAAATAAGTTGTGCCGCCTTTGACTATTGTCTGGCTTTCTTCATGTTCTGGAACGTATCTGCCAGCGGTTTGCGGCTTAGCCTTGCTTTTAGCTTGTGGTTTGCCGGAAGATTTGGATTCCGGCTTATTGCTTGACTGGAATCCTTCAACTTGCCAGCGTTTGATTATTGCACTAACATAACTCCAACTTCGCTTGTTGTTCCGGCTTGCTTCTTCAATAGCGGCGACAATCCAATCCGGCGAAACGTTATCTTGTTCTAAGAAGGCTTTGATTTCGTTTCCAATAAGGGAAGTAAGCACTCCGATTTCAGATTCGTAACTTTTGAATACTTTGGCAGTTTCTTGATTTTGTTTTTGAATTGAAGAATTGAAATTTTCATTGCGCTCTTCTTCTTCATCATCTTTAATTTTATCATTCGGTCTTTTGTTTAATAAGTATTTAGTAGGTGCGGATTTCCCGTAACCGGTTTTACCGTAACCGGTTTTACCGTATACGGATTTTCCGGTTGCGGTAGGTTCAAGAGCATCATCATCTGGGGCTTGCGGTTCTTCATAAATAAGATACGTAACTCCGGCGAACTTGCCTTCTCGCCTTTGATTTTCACGGATTTTAATATGCCCTGCTTTGCGCAATTCCATAACACCTCCCATCAGACTGTCTCTGCCATCAGGGGCTTGTTTGATAAGGTGTGCTAAGCTGATTTTCCAGTCGTCCGGCAATGTAAGCAGGTAAATCAACAAGCCTTTCGCTTTCCAGCTTAGCACCACATTCTTGAAGGTATTGTTTGAAACGGTTGTAAAGTTTTTTTCATACTTACCCTTCTTGAATATCGTCTGTTCTGATTCATTGTCAGCTGTCATTTTACAGCCTCATTGATTTCGGGATAGGATTAGTGCTATACCATTTTGTCCGGTCAAAGGGGTTTTCGTTGTAATCGCCTGTTACGATTAGTCCGGCTTCTTCAAGCCGCTCTAAGGCGTGGCGTATCTGATTTTCGGTTAGGAATGGAATCAGCTTGCACCACTGTTTTATAGTTGCAGATACCCAACGCCGCCCATCACGTTTTTCAAGCTCGAATGAATGTATCTTGTAGTAAACCGCTCCGCAATTCAGGTCGAGCAATTTAGCCACGTCTACGTCAAACATTTCTGGATTGTTTCCTGTCATTTTCTAATCTCCTAAAATATAGTTTCAAGCCTTATGCCAGCTCGTGCCTATATTATAACCTAATTGGATATGGGACGCAAGCGTGTATAGTGTGAATTTGCACAATGCGTCCCTTTTTATCACTCCACCTTGCCATACACCCGATATTCGAAACCGCCACGCCTTTTGGGGGCAACTGTTTTTCTGATGTATCCGGCTTGTATCAATTCCCGAATGCCAGCCTTCACCGAATCCCGCCCATCAGGCGACAAGTCGGTCAATTCTGAAACGGTGAAGTCCGTATCACGTGGAAACGTCAACAAGAAAGATAACATTCCACGTCCCTTCCAACTTAAGCTTCGGTCAAATAATACTTTCGGATTAGGTTCGCTGTCCGTTGTCGTCAGGATGATTTTATGTCGTTTGGGTTTTGTCATAGTTCTCCTAATCAAAATATGGCAAGTACCAGAAACGGTCAACAAGTTCGTTGTAAATGTCTTCGCCGTTTTCGTGGTTCTGCCACATATTTTTGCCGCTCGACCGCCACGCCTTGATTATTTCCCCATTCTGAATAAGCCTGACAAGAACAACAAGGTTATTTTCCGGCAATACTTTTTTCGTGTCATAGCCATTTTTTAGTCCGATAAATTCGCTTTTCAGCTCATGATAGCGGTCAAGTAATATAGCATTAGCGGCTTCTAAGTGGTAAATCTTTTCTTCTGCTTTACCAAGTGCTTTTTCTAATTTGGCAATTTCTTTGTCTTTCATTTCTAATCTCCTTTGCCAGTCTATTGCCCGACTGGCAGGGCTCTAATCAAACTAAACTTTGCGGATACTTACCGAAGGGCTGCCAACTTTACGGGCAACTTCAAGTTCGGGGTGTGCAACTGCATAACCGTCTAACAATTTCGTGTCCCAGCTTGTGCGTCCTTTTGTGAAGGTGAAGGCGTGGGTCGTGCCTTTGATGGTTCGACCAGAAGCTAATACCTCTCCTTTTATCTCCGCTTCAAGCACGGCTTTTTCATTCGTCATGCCTTCGATTTTGTCGGCATATTCGGCTTCTATTTCGGCAATCTTATCTTTCACTTCCTGCGGTGTAACAGAATCGATTAATGCCTTTTTTTCTTGTTCTGCAAGGGCAATCCCTGCGCCTAAATCTGAATATCTTTCAACTTTTCCGTATACGTCCATTTTTACCTTTTCTTCCGGTTTGACCACCCACCGGCAAGGCTTAGTTTATCTAATATATCGAACCGTCTTTTTTGGCTTCGATAATCAGTTTTGCAGCTGCAATCTTTCGCATGATTTCTGCTTTATCAAGCGGGCTTAATCCGTTGGCTTCAACTTGCTTATTCATTGCGCCTAACATCTTTTCCAAAACAGCCTTTGCCAGTTTCCCGTACTGTAAGCCTTCCGAAGTCGTAATTTTGCAGGCGTCTTCAAGGGTCATCGGGTAGTTTGAGGAATTATTGGCAATTGCTCCCAAATCCTGATTTCGGGTCGGATTTTCGCCTTCTGGGGGATATTCGGGTTCGATTAGTTCCGCTTCGATAACGGTTATATCATCGTCGTCATCGTCCATGCCAAGAACTCGATTAGCTTCTTTCATTGTCAATGGCTTGCGGTCGATAATGGTTACATCATCCGGTTCGGGCATTTCCAACTCTCCAACGACTTCAATTTGCTCGCCTTCTGCTTCGGCTTGTGATTCGTCAAGAAGGTCTGCATCAATTGGATCAAGATATCCGTAAGTGCGCAATAGCTTGAGCAAAATCGTCTTGTGATAAGCAGCCTCTTTGTTCGTCTGCCAAACTGAATCGGAGCGGTTGTAGGCTTTGGAATATTTCCTGCCATGCGCTTCCATTTCATCGTTGCTCATGTAAATGGTTTTTTCCAAGCCACTAATCAGCTTGAAAGAAGCGATTAGTCCAATCGGCGTTTTGCCGCCTGACGAACCAACGATTTTCATTTTTCCGGTGATTCTGTCTTCTATCACCTCTTCACCTTCATAGATTTTGGATACATTGATGTACCAATATTTGCCAGTTCGGATTGCCATGTGCTGTATACCACGCCACCCGGCTTGAAAGTTGGCTTCAAAAACATCATAGCCCGCCGCCTTAGACTTTCTGCTGTTTTTATAAGGCACAAGCCAAGCGTGCCCCAGCGAAGGGTCGCAAGACAATTTGAGAGTTGCAGCTCTTAATGCGCTGCTAAAAATGCTTTGAGGTGTGCATTCCTGCAAAGGTGGCGACATTTTGACTGCTAAAATAGCTGATTCGATGTAAGCCATTCCACCACCTCGTAAGATGGAGTTGAACACTTGCATAACTTCTGGCGAGCGTCCGTACTTTGCGATACGCTCATACCGACTGTAGCCCTCGGTAGGGCTCAACTTTGATTTTTGGGGTACTAATTCATTATTCATTTCAAATCCTTTCTATTTACTTTTGATTAGTTCTTGACATTTTGATTTTGCTCTGCTACAATGTGGTTATCCTTTTTAGATTGTTTGGTAGTAGTAGAAAGAAGCCCGACGTTTCCGGGCTTCTTTCGTTCCCATAGCCTTATAGTTCACCTCTTTCCTTTTTTTCAACCAAGCCTCGCACAACCCAACCGACGGTTACTGAAATGGCGATTATTAATGTATCAAGCACAGGTAACATTTCTAATTCCTTCCGATTGCCGCCATAAATGCTTCATACCGCTCTTGTTCCTTCCGCAATTTAGCGGTCATTTCTTGTTCGGTCGCCGGACTTGTGTAATCGCAGCCAGTCCACATATGGCGTGTGCAGCCGAGAAAGCTTGTCATGTCTCGCTTGTTCGTGCGAAGCGATAGCACCGCTCCACATTTGGGGCAATGCCAGCCGTCTTTTTCTTTTACCGGTGGCTGCCATTTCATCTTTTCATACCATTTGGGTTGTTCGGCCATTTCTAATCTCCTTTATGCATGTCTCGAAATTTCTATAGTCCTCATTGCTCTATCCTCACCGGCATTTATCAGACACTTAATGTGATTGGCAATGTCGGAAGGTTCTTTTTTGTTGTTGAAGTTGAACATGAACGGCAAGGCTTGTCCGACAACCCAAATATGCAAGTTGTAAGCGCCATAATCACCTTCCGCTACCGTGAATGAAGTAACATATTTTATAACAATGGTGGTAGTTGATACTAATTCGGTCATTTCGTTTCCTTTTCTGCCGGATATAAAGCCTCCGGCTGGGCTTGTGAATAACTAACTTAGGGCGTTTCTTGTGGTCTGCATGCTGACCGTGTATTCTAATCCTCGTTTTTGGATTTCGTCGTCAGCAAGTTTGATTAGAATTCGCAAGTTTTCTACCTGTTCTTGAAAACAAGCTTCGCTTAGCTGTCTGCCTAAATTGATGTAACAATCTATCAGCTGGTGGTTTGGAATTGCTTCATAATAGTCTTTGTTGTCTTGAATGATTTCTTCGTACATGTCGTTTCGTTTCCTTTTTTTATTTGGTATGCCACCATTATAAAGGATATTCCGTAAGATGTCAAGGGTTTTGTGCATGAATTTTGGAAATTGGTTAGGTTGGGGCAAAATATGCCTGTACTGAACCGTTGCGGATTTTGCAACGGTTGGAATATAATTCGGTCAAGCTAAACGGCAAGCCTTGTTGCCGGATGGCAAATACAATACAAAACAAAACTTGATTAGCCTTAGATTTTCTTGAATGGAACGCCTTCAAAGGCAGGGTGTTTCGCTTTTAATCCCCCTGCATAAAATGAACCGGCAAGTTGCGGTCTTACCGGTTCGGGTTTGGCTGGTATCGTGCGCCCGATAACACAACCGATACGACCCCACTTGGTCCGCAACGTACAAAGGCGTGTGAGGTTCTGTTAGTCCAATTATAGCACGAAGTGTAGGCAAATTATGCCCGAACTGGATATGTACACGTTTTCGCCATTTCGTAACCATATCAGTCCAATATGTACACGAAAGTGCCTTTTCGTACCCATAAGAAAAGCCCCCACATCTTATACCGAGTAAGGGCTTTCAAAAACCGTAGCCGGAATTTCTTCACTCCTACGGGTCTGGGGAGTACGACTTCCCCGCCTGTTTCGCGGTGTTTTCTGTCTACCGCAACGACTTTCCAGCCATAACATCTGGAATACATCTTTGGCGGTCTACCTTCCGCCCGTGTCGGTATTTTGTTCCAGTCTACCGATAACCTGTTATAAGTCCATTGTCTTAGAATACCTACGGTCAATTTACCGTGCGCTTTCGCTTCTCCATAGCTTATAGCCAAAGTATCATTCGCAATCTCCCCTAATTATACACAAAAGATTATTATTGTGTATTATTATCGCACTCCAAAAGGTAGAAATAAATACCCTAATCACTACTTTGTGGCAATTCTAATCACTGTTTTATGGAATCGAAGGGAATCGAACCCTTATTTCTGCATTGCGGGTGCAGGATAATCCCGTTATATTACGATCCCAAATTGATTATACCCTGTTATATGCCCCGATTATTACCCATTATTCGGGACGAACCGAATCGGTTCTTGTCGACTATAACGAAAACCATTGCCACTTTTGGGGATTTCATCGGTTATAGTCGAAAACTTTTGCCGTTTTGCAGATTAGATTCGTGCCATTTTGCCTACTTCTGCTAATCCACACTACCATGCCTGATTAGCAAGAATGCGCTTCTAATTACAATTCCCCGATATTGTATCTGTAAGTGCAATTGACTTTCATGCAGTTTTCACGCTTCATGTGGGCATGAAAGTCAAGTTACCGGCAAGTTAGAATACACATTTACGTCCGTAAAATTGCGCTAAATTGCATTAATACGGACGTTATTTTGTTTTTTGCCGCTCCAAGCCATCACAAGCGGCAAGTTACAGGCAAGTTAGATTATCACGTTGCTATTGATTATCATCTGCAAGCCCTTGTTTTTATCCCAAATAAAGGCTTGCGCTTGTCGGGTTGCACCCAAAAAGCCCATCTCGGCGTGCCAAGCGTCCGCCGCTGTTATTGAACTAATACGCCTAAACACAATGCCACCTTTCGTGTAAGAACTTTCATTATGCAAGTGCCCTAAATGGAACTCACGCCATATCGTATTTCCCCAATCGTCCGGTGCTTCAATTTGCATAAGCCCCTCTATCCGCTTGCCTTCATTTTCCCCGTGCGCATACCCGATAAGGTTTTTGCCATAGCGGTGATACTTGCGCTTTGTAGGCGATAAATCAACATCAACATCATCAGTATCAGAATAGCGTTGGTAAAGCCCTACGGTTGCGGCGTAGGATAGAACCATGTCATGATTGCCGCTTACCCAAATAACCTTTACCGGCGCAATTGCCCTGCATTGTTCTATTGCCCAAACTAATAACGCCGCTCCCTTAGTAAACATCTTTTGCCAGCGTGTATCAGAATCAAGTTGCGTTCCGCTTGTTGTCGTAGTCTTGCTTGAATCGAAGTGAAAGAAGTCTTGACCAATCGGGAATAAGATATATTCGGGCGTGCAAATCTGAACCGCTTTTGATAGCAGTTCATTTATCGTGCCTTCCCATAACTTCTCGGCAATCTCCAGATCATAATCACCTTGCCCTGTTTCCCGTCCCCACGCCATTTTCGCAAGGTGAAAGTCCATGATAGGCAATTCCAACATTCCGTTGCCTTTGCGCCGTTCATACGCCCTAACCTTCACCGGCGGTAAGGCTTTGAATGCCTCAATTACTTGTGGCATGGTTAGATTGTTTGCAAGCGGCTTGACGGTTAGGGTTACGGAATATTTACGGTTCGTGTGCAACTCCCCTTCACCATCTGCATTTTTGATTGTTACGTCCCAGCTTCCATTTACAACCTTGCAACTTACAACTTCCCATAGAAGCGGATCGAAGCCGCATTTTATCATTATTAAAGTCGGGCTTGCCGCTTCACCTTCTGTAAGGTAAATATCTTGCTTTACGGTCTGGGTCTTGTCAGGGTTGAAGCTAACGGTTTTTTGCGTTGTTTCTTTGCCTTCGGATTGCATTACCTTATCAATGAGCCGCTTCATTCCTGTTATCTGTTTTTTGGCGTTATTTTCGGATATATCCACCCCAAACAGCCGCTTCATTTCGCTTGAATAATTGCCCTTTATACCGAGTATAGATTGTTCAATTGCCGTCAATGCCATAACCTTACACTCCTTTTTATGCAACATATAAGCCCCTGTATTGCAAGGGGCTTAGGTTAGTGGTTATCGTTCTTCTATCTTAATCCAAATTGACCGTTCGTCAACACGTCCACGATTAGTTGAGATTTTACACTCAACTCGGTATGTTTTGCCGCCCAAGCCACCGGATAGCCAAACGGCAATTACGCCATCTGCTTCTTCGCTTCTGTCAAGCGTCATTTCGGGCGGCACGGTAATGGTATGGGTCAAAATGCGCTCCGGCGTTTCACCGCCTTCAAGCCATTCTTGCCAGTCGAAGCCATAATCCAACACTGCTTCGGGGTCTTTCAAAAATTGGTTATCTGCCATAATATTATCTCCTAACACTTGATTTTATAGGTGCGGTTTTCCGGCGCGATTTCGTACACCCGATTTTCTGCCGGTATCACATATACCCTGTTTTCCGCTTTGATAACGTATATTCTGCAACTCGGTGTCGTGGTCGTGCCTGCGATGAAATAGGCGTCCATTCCGGTCAGAACATAATCGCCCGTATCAATACTCAGTATGAGCGATTTCGCAAAGCCCACGTCCTTGCCGGATAATGCGTAACTACCAACTCCAAGCGACAAAACCCGCTCAAAGAGCAATTTCACATCGTGCCCTAATACCGAGTATGCGCCATTGCCAAGCGTGAGTATCAGGCTTTTATTTATCGTGAGCGGATTGCCCGTTAGGACATATGAGCCAGCCTCACAAGCGAGAATGTAATTCCGCAGTAGAACCAGATCGGCATCAGTCCCTGTGAGGGTGTAAGCACCTGCTTCACAAGCGAGCGAGTAATTTCGTTGAACAGTGAGCGTTGCATCTGTGCCTGTGATTAAGTAATTGCCAGCAGAGCAAGCCAACACATAATTTCGCTGTAAAATCAAGTCGGCATTTTTGCCACTTACTGAGTAAATACCCGCATTAGCTGTGAGCGTATAGTTGCGCTTTACCGAGATACTAACATCTTTCCCAGTCAAAGAATACGAGCCTGCGCTTGCTTCAAGCTTGTAGTTCCTCTGGACGGTTAGGTTTACGTTTGCGCCCGATAGCGTGTAAGTTCCCTTTGCGGCTTCGAGCGTGTATTCTTCCGGTTCCGGTTCTCCGCCATCAATAATCACATTATCCGTACTTTGTATATAGTTCGTATAAAGCGTTTTACCTTCAACGGTCAATAAATCCCATGCGGCTTTTGCGGCTGCGTTTGGCGTAACGCCCTTCAATATTCCTAATCGTCCTGATGCCACGTTCCAGTTGATGTTGTTATTGCTGAACCAGCCAGTCGAGGGGGGTAGGATTAGGCTTGCGAGGGCATTGCAATCACGGGCGTAATAATACATAAAATAGTAGCCAACGCTTGTAAAACCAGACGTGTCAGGAACGCCAAGCGAAGTTAGGCTGGAGCAAACTCTGGCGTAAGAATGCATAAAATAGTCGCCAACGCTTGTCAACCCAGAGGTGTCGGGCACGCCAAGCGAAGTTAGGCTGGGGCAATTGAAGGCGTAACGGTACATAAAATAGTCGCCAACCGTTGTTATCGGCGTGGCGCTGGTATCCCAATCGACCGTGACCGCCGCCTTGATGTTCGGCAGGATTGCAGTCGTACCCGAATCCATTCCAGACAAGGGCGTTCTAAACTGATACACCTTCCCAGCCGTTAGAGTACAATCTGTTGACAGCCACGCTCCCGAAGTACCCTCGCGCCATGTTGTAGATTTCACCATTGCTTTGGTAACACTCGTTGCATCCGCTGCAACTGTGATTGTGGCTATTATTGCATCATATGCTTGTGTTGCCATTATGCGCCTCGCTTGTAAGATGTGAATTGTTGGATAGCCGCCATTATGCACCACCTTTCATGGGCGCAATAATCGCCAAGTGTAAATGTTTCATACTGCGCCCTCTCACAAATAATGCCTAAGACAAGCTAAATAGCTCTGTGCCAAAGTCAAGTGTCATCTTGTCGCCGATTGCCAAACTAATTGCGCTCTCGTAATCGAACCAGCAGATTAGCAGGTCGTTTGCGGCAGTGTCGTTGTAAATCACGACATAGCGAAACGGACCAATTGCGGCGGTTGCTTCCATAATCAGGTCGCTAACAACCAGCTTGTACGTGCCCCCAGTTTGCGCCGAACTTGTAACACTCAAAGTGTTATTAAATCCGGTTGTAATCGGAGAGCCTAAATTGCTCAACTGCGTATTAGCAGCGGTCGGCAATGTGTTTGTGAGCGCCACTTTCAAAGTGTCAGAACCAAGATTGTGTTGCTTTTCAGCAAGCGCCTCCACAAAACTATTGAATTTATTGTATGTTGCCATGTTTTCTCCTATGGTCTATTTGATTTTTGAATAACTTACCGTGCGATAAACGTACGGATAATTCATAACTTTTACGTGTCCGTCAATTGGGTCCAAAATCCAGTAATCACCGTCTACTTTGCCTAAAATCATCACCCAGTGCTGATAATTATTCAATCTAACTTCGCACCACACGGGCTTACCTTTTGCCAGTATGCCGTTTGCGGATTGTTCCCAGCCCTTGCCACTTGCGAAGGTTTGATATTCATCACGGACAATTTGTTGACCAGTTAAGATGTCGGGAAACTTCCAGTACATGTTTGCATACCGTTTACCACCTTCTACTGTGATTAGATAGCCGCCCTTATTCGTTGCCAGTTTGTTGTACTGCTTAGGGTCAACAGAATAACCAAGATAGGACAAGCCAGCGGCTGTGATAGTCAATAAACAACCTTTCGCACCAATATTGAAGTTCGAAGTTCCGATTTTATCCTGCGCCCAAAGTGGGTCGTTTTGGCTGTAATGCGGAAGGTTCAACAAGCCGCTTACAGGCGGTTTTGGTTCAGGGTCGGGCAAAGGTGATATTCCTTCTGCATAACGGCGGTAGTATTTGCTCATCGAATAGCCGTTTATAAGTGTTAGCCACTCACCATCTCCAAGAACGTCTACAGTTGTTAGCGGATAGTTTTTGCCTACAATCTTGCCAGTCATTGATGGTTTATCTCTCACGAACACATAAGGCGTTGCCCATGCGTAGACTTGCGCTTTTTGCTTTACAGGTTCGGGTTCTGGAATAACAGGCGGCGGTGTTACCGTGCCCCTTCGGTTACAGTCTAAATTCCCGTTATAGCCGTTCAAACGCCCTTCGGAAGTGTATTGCCATAGGGCGTATTCAGTCCAGCCAGTAGGCAGTTTGGGCTTGTTGGCTCCGTAATGCGCAACCCATAACTTACGGTCGGTAAGATAAACGCCACCCATAATTTCAAGCCACTTATAGTAGGACGTATACACCCCAGCACTCGGTACAAGTGCCGCATAGTCAAGCACCTGTTTCCTGCTTAGCTTCGTGCCCGCTCTCGTATCTTCAACGTCCATCCACAGCCCTAAATCAAGCGTTTTCCCTGCGGTGTAGCTCAAAAAGGCATTAGCCTGTGAAGGTATGGAAACATTGCCTAAAATATAGTGATACGCTCCAACAGGAACGTTTCGTTTCCTAAACTCGGTATAATGCGTTTCAAATTTCGTGTCTTTTGAAGTCCCATAAGCTGCCCTAAGAATAACGCCGTCAATTTGGCTTGCAAGTAAATCATAGTTGATTAGTCTCGGGTCTTGCCAAAAACTAATATCAATAATTGGTTTCATAACTACTCCTTCGCATACCAAAATGATATGTTGATACTTTTCGTTCCGCTTGCCGTCCAAGTGCCAGCGGGCAAGGCGGTATAAGCATACAGGGCGTTACTCCCCTGCGTTATTACCCAGTGCCCGGGTGTTGTTAGTTGCGCTCCGTTGTTGGCCGCTGCTGTTATTTCCCCACGAAAAGCCGCGGTTGCAAGTCCTGATTTTGCGGCAAAGGGAAGCGTAACTATAACCTGCGTGCTATTAGACGCACCACTGACATACAATCGACAAAATACAAGATTACCAACGGTCGTATATTCGAGTTGTGCGGTGTAAGACAGACTTGTATTCCAACCGGTGATGGTTATACCGTCAAAGGTTTGCCAAGCGGAAGTGCCTTTCGGATATTCAACACGTTTCAAGCGGTCAATTTCTTTTCTCAGTATGCCGAGTTCTTCAATAATCCTTTGGTCGTTATTCATCATCACCTAACGTTGTGAACACATTTTCACGTTCACCTCTAAGTTTTATATCGAGCGTTTCGCCGCCTTGCGCATCATACCGAATTGCAACGCTTGAAATATGACAATCTATCGCTTGCCCGAAGGCTTCAGCACTAACAACATCGCCGAATTGATAATCACGTCCGAACATCATTCCGGGCGTATCAATAAGATTGCCGGTCATAATCGTTTTAGGCTTGCCTTCATTCAATGCGTTATAAGCGTCATCATCTACGCCATCTTTCGTTTCCTGATGGCGGGAGTCCCTAAAATATTCTTTCCGATTGTATGGGAAACCGGTGCCAATCCGCCTCAAATCCCATACTTCTGAAATTTCACGATCTTCTTTTTCCCCTCGTCCACCGCAATAAACATAGTTCCATTCATCGCCATGATAAATACCATAGCGTGGGTTTTCCAAGTTGCCATAGTTTTCACCTACCAGCCTAACATCGCCGGACGTTCGCCTATGGTCGGCTCCCCTTTGTCCGGTGTAAGTTCTAAATTCAAACTTTCCTACACCAGTTCGAACCAAGTCAAAACTTGTGTATATTCCCTTTTCAGTTGCCGAATTAGCCATATCTCGCAATACGTCAAGAACGTTGCCATAAGCAAAACCACGTGCGATTTCAGCTGATTGCCCTACATCCGCTTGAACTGTTAGTCCGGGAATTCTTCGTGTCGGGTGTGCATTAATCCCCAATTCGTTCCTAACGATTGCCTTCATCAAATCATCAGCTTTGCCTTTCATTTCAGCATTAGCAGTGCTTGAAGCGGCTGCCACAATTCGAGTTTCAAGTAACATGTTCAAGTCTTTGGCATACACGTCTACTAATTCTTCACCGTTTTGAGAATAAAATTCAAAGTCTTGTACGAAATAAGCCGTTTCCCCGAATACAGATAAAACCCCGCCCTTCTCTCTCCATACTTCGAGATATTGACCAACACGAAAACTGTCAAGATTATAGCCTTTTTGAGCAAGCGTCATTTTGAGTGAGCCAACGGTATTTTCAGTACGCACAATGTGCAAGTCCGCGAAGTCCTGTATCACTCCATTTTGAACTAAATCAGAGTTACGCCAGTCAAGTTGATACCTCATTCGTACACCGCCCCTTCCAAGCCCCAGTATTTTGGAAACCATTGAATGTAAGCCTTTGTTTCGTTCACATCGAAGCCTTCCGGTATAAACACTCCGATAGAATTTTTGCCCGGTTGAATGTACCAATCGCCGATATCAGAACCAGCATTGAGATACTTCCAAACGCTCCCACGTCCTTCCCAGCTTGACCACATTTTCAGCTTGACGGGATTAAAATCTATCCAAATCTTTTCGCCTTCAAGTAAGGTCAAATTATTGAATTGAATCGTCCGTCCAGTAGAATAGTTTTTGATACTCTCCAACTTTCCGGGTCCAACAATCTCAATTTGCGGATAAGTGTTAGCAGAGCCGGAGTTCGCCGTAACTTTATATTCCAATTCTTTTGGATTAGGGGCGGATATTGTGCCACTAAATATTCCGCCTATGTAAAGTGAGCCGTCGGAAGCCAAAAACACGGAATTTACATAACCACTGCCCGGCAATGATATTTCAAGCATCTGCCACGCGCCATTTTTATAAAACGCAACCTTGCTTTTTGTCGACAGTTCGCCTATTTTGGTAAACTCCCCTGTTACGTAGATTGCGCCGTCGCTTGTACAATACACCTTGTGGGCTATACCATCAGCACCAGCTCCGCCTATGCTTTGCCAATTCGTTCCATTCCATCTGGCAATATAATCAGCGTTCGGGTCGCCGCCAGCGTTGGTAAAAGTCCCAGCGATAACGATTGTTCCATCAGGGGTTACATCAATGCTATTTACTGTGCTGTTAGGCGGCACAACCCCGAACTGTCCGAAGCTGTAAAATGCGCCATCTCTCCAATAACAGATATAATCTGCGCCGCCCAAGCCACCTGCGCTTGTGAAAGCACCACCAATAAGCAAGTTGCCATTAGGGTGAATCTTGAGCGAGGTTACAAAGTTATTTAATCCGGTAGCTAATGGAGCCCAAGCCGAACCGTTCCAAAAAGCAAGGGCTTTACAATTGGAATTTCCGCTTGCAGACGTGAAATTCCCACCGATATAAATCACGCCATCAGGCGATATTGCAATTGCCCTTACAGTGGCATTTATCTGCGCCCCTAACGCACTCCAAGTGTTCGCTGTCGGGTTGTATTTCGCAAAATAATCAGCGTTTGCTATTCCGGCAAGATTTTGGAAACTACCGCCTACGTACAAATTGCCATTAGCATCAAACTCCATGCAAAATACGGGGTTTATAAGATTAGCGTTTCCTACCGCTTCCCACATTTGGCTTACTTTGCTAAATCTGGCAATTCTGCCCGAATTAGAAACGGGCACTCCGTTATTCTCAACGCTCGTAAAACTACCGCCCACATA
>Ga0265295_1001841_pt1 | contig 35976 bp, 45 predicted proteins | sample Munlansysbiofilm_FD_192503 | JGI IMG/M metagenome (GOLD analysis project Ga0265295, IMG submission 192503) | Leachate microbial communities from a municipal landfill in Southern Ontario, Canada - Methane capture system biofilm | ecosystem: Engineered > Solid waste > Landfill > Unclassified ... | reverse complement strand
GCAGAAATTCATCGGTGAGATTGACGACAAATGGCGGGCGTTTAACAAGGAACAGCGGATCGAGAATAACGATTCTTTGAAGTGTGTTGAAAACAGCCTGAAGGATTTGACGACCGTCACCCAGGGGTTGGTAAGCGAAGTAAAGGAAATGCGATCTGATACGAGCGTGTTTTTCGAAAACTTTCACCAGCACGATGCACAAGCTCGAGAGATCCTGAATGAGGTCAAGAAACCCCGCACGAGCCGAGCGAAGAAAACAACCAGTGTTTCAGAATAACAACCACTGATGTTACTGAGGATTCAATGCTAACGCCCAAACAACGTTGTTTCGTTGAGCACTATCTAACCACTTGGAACGCAAAACAAAGCGCAGAACTGGCTGGTTATGGCAGCCCGCAAAAGACCGGGTACCGGCTGCTTCACCATCCAGAGGTTTTAGAGCTGGTAAATGAGCGACTTGGGGAAATGGGAGTGAGCGCGTCTGAGATCGTCGCACGGATGTCTCAGTATGCGAGGAACAACCCCGCAAATTTCTTTATCTTTGCAGATGTGATTGAGCGAGATCCTCTTACACAGCAAGTCTTGACAGACGAAGACGGTAATCCGATCGTAAGACGGCAAGTGAGGGATATTGACTGGAAAACATTTGAAAAATATGGCTACCTGGTGAAGAAACTATCATACGATCGCAAAGGACGCCCAGTGTTTGAATTCTACGATGCACAAAGAGCACTGGAAACACTCGGAAAATATGCAAAATTAGATACTGAGCTATCAAAAGCAGATGTTCAATCCGTTGAGGATCTATCGGCAATTGTTGATTTGATAAAAGAAGCGGTGGGCAGCGATGAATCTTGAGAGGACAATCCCCTTTGCGCCACTGTCGAGAAAACACGCTGAGTATATTCACGGTGGTTTGGAATCCAGGATCAGTGTTGCAGAAGGCGCCATACGATCGGGAAAAACGATCGATCACTGCATAATGGCAGCCGCACGCCTCGAAATCTGTAGGGATAAGATTCACTTAGCATCTGGATCCACACTCGCGAATGCGAAGCTGAATATTGGTGTCTGTAATGGGTTTGGATTGGAATCACTATTTCGAGGTCGTTGCCGTTGGGGCAAGTTCCGGGATAACGAGGCGTTGTACATCCAGACACAAACCGGGGAGAAGATCGTGATCTTTGCCGGCGGAGGAAAAGCGGACAGTTACAAACGGATCCTGGGTAACTCGTACGGCATTTGGATTGCTACTGAGATCAACGAACACTACGATTGCCCTGACAGCCGGACGAGTTTTATCAAAGTGGCCATGGGTCGACAGGCCGCGGCACTGGATCCCCTGATCCTTTGGGACCTGAACCCCTGTAATCCCAATCACTCGATCTACGCTGACTACATTGACTTATACCGAGAGCAAAAGCTACCAGGCTATCAGTACCAGCACTTCACTCTGGAAGACAATCTCAGCATTACTGAGGAGCGAAGGGACGAAATTAAAGCTCAGTATAATCCCGAGTCCGTTTGGTACAGACGTGATATTTTGGGCCAACGTGTAATTGCTGAGGGGTTGATATTCAGACAATTCGCAGACAACCCCGACAAGTGGATCGTGAAAAAAGCACCCGAGGATCTGCAGTTTGTTACCTACGGATTGGACTTTGGTGAAAACCACTCGCACACGGTGTTTGTTGCCACTGGTATACGGCGGGGTGGACGAGGTGTAGTAGCCCTCATGGAACACAAGCTGAAGAGCAAAGGTGTGGATCCAAGTAGGATCGAGGGGGAGTTTGTGGATTTTGTAATCAAAGGTATGGAGAAATACAAAGGTCTACGTCACACTTACGCATTTTGCGATCACCCGGAAACGATCGTCAACGGAATTGCGAAGGCGCTGTATCAGAAAAAACTGCCAATTCAGGCGGTCATGGCACAAAAAGAGGAAATTCGCACGCGGATCTACGCCCAGGAGAAGCTATTGAACCGCGAGCAGATGCAGATTATGGAAGAATGCCGGGGATTGATCTACTCGCTCAGTAATCAAGCCTGGGATCCGGCAAAACAAGAGGATACGCGTTTGGATAATGACCCGGACGTTGCTGATGTGGCTGATGCCTGGGAATATTCCTGGGAAGCCTTTATTGACGAAATAGGAGTGCGGTAATGGATCAGAAAAAAGTTATTGAAGTGATCAAACAGCTAACCGGACGAAACATAACCGTTAGTTCGATGTATGAAAAGATCAACACCTGGCGGGATTGGCTGAATGGTGAAATTGACGGGTTCTATGAGTACACCATGAGCGTCGACCTGGTAAGCAACCGGACTGCGAAAATGAAACGTCATCGGACGGACATGTTCAAACGTGCTTGTGAGGATTGGGCTTCATTACTACTCAATGAGCTAACTGTGTTTGAGCTTGACGATAAAGCAAGCGGAGAATGGCTCCAGGGCGATGATGGCAATGGTGGAGTACTCGGAGACAATGACTTCCGGAGAAACGCAAACGAGCTGATCATGGTATCCCGTTGGGCTGGGACCGCGGCATTGGAGGCATACGTGGAAGGCGGCACGGTGGTTGCTGACAGTGGCCAACTACTGAGCGGCAAAGACATTGGTATCAATTATCTATCCGGCGATCAGATTATTCCCATTAGTCACCGCAATGGCATCATCAAAGAAGTGGCATTCGTCTCCGAGAAAAGTATCGGTGATGGGAAAAAGAACTACGATGTGAGTATGCATCTGTTGGAAAACGAGTTGTATACGATCAGTTATTTCACGATTGATGAGGATGGAAAGGTGATTGGTGAGCCGGTTGTTGTTCGCACTGGCAGTCCGATTCCGTGGTTCTCAGTAATCAGAAAAGCCGGCTACAACCGCTATGACCCGGCTGGTCCATTTGGGTGCGGCATTCTTGACGGCAACGAGGACATTCTCAAGGGGCTTGATACTGCCTTCGATAACTTCATTGTTGACTTCACATTGGGCCGCAAAATGGTGTTCATGAACAGCACTTTGTTTGCCCAGGATGATAAGGGTCGGTTCATTGCACCTCAGATGATGGGTGATTCGCTGTTTATCAATGTGGGAGATCGGCTTAAGTCAGAGAAATCGCTGTTAGAGGAATACAATCCGGAGTTGCGGGTCCAAGAGAATGCGGACGGCGTCCAACGGATGTTGGATATTTTCTCGTTCAAGATCGGCCTTGGTAAGGGATTCTACAAACTCGATGAAGATGGCATGGTGAAGACTGCGACGGAATACACGGGATCAAAACAGGGATTGATACGTAATATCTCCAGAGAGATGATCGGTATTGAAGCAGCTTTGAAACAGCTGATAGAAGCGGTGTTATGGATTGGGGAGAATATTCTTCATATTCCGGGCGTGCAGCACGAGGAAGATGTGCGGGTAATCGCAGATGATTCGTACATCACCGATGAATATACTGAGCGCAAAGTATGGCAGGAAGAAGTTGCCCAGGGGCTGAGGTCGAAGGCTGAATATCGTAAGCGTTTTATGGGTGAATCGGACGAAGAGGCTAAGCTTGCGATTGGTAATATTCGATCAGAATCACCAGTGCTAACTGACTTACTGAGCACGCAATTGGAGAATGAGGAGAATGCATGAAAGATAATGGCAAGGTATCAAAACAACGTGTACCGCATAGTCGGTTACAAAAAAATCAATTAATCACTATCACAGGAGATAACTAATGGCAACTTACACAAAATTTCAATGTTTCGTAGAAGACCTTGCAGAGAAGAAGCACAATCTCGCAAGCGATACTCTCAAGGTCGCGCTATCCAGTGCGGCAAATGCCCCATCTGCTTCGGCTGACGTGAAGCTGGCAGACTTCACCAGCATCGCCGCGCCTGCGGTTGACACCACAACCCTGACCGTTTCGAGTTCCGGGCAGACTTCCGGCACGTACAAGCTGGTTGTAGCAGACCTGACAATGACCGCAAGCGGCGCGGTTGGTCCGTTCCGTTATGTGACCGTCTATAACGACACCGCCACGAACAAGGAACTCATCTGCTTCTTCGACTACGGCTCGGAAGTCACGCTTGCATCGGGCGACACCTTCACGCTCGACTTCGGCACAGAACTGTTTAGTTTGGCGTAGTCGTGGCGAATATGAAACCGCCCTTGCGTTGGGCTTGGGCGGTAAAGGATACGAGGTGAGCGCATGGCGCAGGCTTATGACCGAATAATTGCTACAATTACAACTGCAAGCGATGCTTCGCAGGTTGTAAAAACGATGGTTAAAAGCACGGAATGGCGTGCAGGTACTTCTGGCGATTGGAATGCTACGGACTGTACGTTGACGGCGAGTAATGTTTATCAGTTCAGAACTCCGTTATCTGGAATGAGTTCTGGCACAACAGCAATATTACCAAATATTAAAGCATCGGTTGTTGTTGATTGGGATGCCACCGCCACTGCAATTACAACCGTTGGCACCTATTTTATGGCTTACTACGCCAGAAGTTGTACCAAGCTAACTTCGTTATCTGTCCCTGACACCTCTGGGCTTACAACTGTTGACGCCTATTTTATGCGTAACTACGCCAACGGTTGTACCTCGCTAACTTCGTTATCTGTCCCTGATATCTCTGGGCTTAAAACCGTTGGCAACAATTTTATGGCTACCTACGCCAACGGTTGTACCTCGCTAACTTCGTTATCTGTCCCTGACACCTCTGGGCTTACAACTGTTGGCACCTATTTTATGGATAACTACGCCAACGGTTGTACCTCGCTAACTTCGTTATCTGTTCCTGACACCTCTGGGCTTACAACTGTTGGCAGCTATTTTATGACTAGCTACGCCAGCGGTTGTACCTCGCTAACTTCGTTATTGCTCCCATCTACAACGGGGTGGTTTACAAGCCATAATGTTAGTTGGGGCGTTTCAAGCACAAGGCTTGGGTCATTAAAAGGATATGCCCCTAATTCTACCGCTCAAACCGCGTGGCAAGCGCTAACGGCTAGCACTAAAACGCTTTACATTAACTATATCCAGTCTGAGGATGATGTTGAAGTTACATCGCAAAACCTGACGCTAACCTGCGCCGCTGGCTCGTACTCGCTGACTGGCACGAACGCCGACCTCACAGTCACCCGACATTACACGCTTACCTGTGAATCTGGAAGTTACAGTCTGACTGGTACGAATGCCGACTTGACGGTCACCCGTCATTACACGCTAACCTGTGAGGCTGGAAGTTATGCGCTGACTGGCTCAATCGTTGATCTGACAGTCCAGCGGAATTATGTGCTTGCTTGTTCTGCAGGCTCTTACTCGCTTACTGGCACTAACGCCGACCTTATTTTACAGCGCAACTATGTGTTAGCTTGCTCTGCAGGTTCGTACTCGCTGGCTGGTACTAACGCCGACCTCACGGTCAACAGACATTACACACTTACTTGTGAAGCTGGAAGTTACAGCCTGACTGGTACGGACACGACATTCGAGGTCAAGCGAAATTACACACTCGAATGTGAAGCAGGAAGTTACACGCTTACCGGAACGGATACCACGCTTACAGCGCAATTCCATTACAGTCTGGTTTGTGAGGCTGGAAGTTACAGTCTGGCTGGCACTAACGCTGATTTTGAAGTCCAGCGCAACTATGCGTTAGCTTGTTCTGCTGGCAATTACTTAATCACAGGCACGGACGTAACACTCACTGTTCAACGAAATTACACGCTCACTTGTGAAGCAGGCGCTTACACCCTCACAGGTTCAAGTGTAAGTTTCGTAATTCAACGCAATTACACCCTCACCTGCGCCGCCGGTTCATACTCGCTGACTGGCACTAACGTCACGCTCACATCAACCGTAAAGCGAAACTTGACGCTGGCTTGTAATGCGGGTACATACTCGCTTACTGGCACTAACGCCGACTTGACGGTCAAGCGGAATTATGTGTTGGCGTGTGGTGCTGGAAGTTATGCGCTTACTGGCTCGGACATAAGTTTCGTAATTCAACGCAACTACTCGCTCGCTTGTGAGACTGGCTCGTACACGCTCACAGGGACTGATGCCAATCTGGTTCTACTGCGGAATTACATCCTCGCTTGTGAGGCTGGTAGTTACGCGCTAACCGGAACAAACGCAGGCTTGACTTCTGCTCGCACGATGGCGTGCAACGCAGGTTCGTACACTTTGACTGGCACAAATGCCGGTCTATACCGCGCGTTTGTTATGGCTTGTGAGGCTGGCTCGTATGCGCTCACTGGCACGGATGCAAGCCTGACATCACACCGCATATTCGCTCTCGGAGTGGGGAGTTACGTTCTGGTTGGCACGAGCGTGGGATTGTTCATTCTCTCGCCAACACCGGCTTGCAGAACCGCGACAATCGAATTTGAGAACAGAACATTTGCAATTCCACACGAGAATAGAACCGCGACAATCGAATTTGAGAACAGAACATTAGAGGTCAAATGTCACTAACATTACAAAACCCATTGAAAGACCCGTCGGCAGTATTGGATTATGTGTTCGACTGGACGGAATGGCTCGCAACCGGCGAAACGATCACCGACCACACCATCACAGCCGACACAGGCATCACAGTTGACAGCTCGACCGAAGACACTGGCAAAGTCACCGTCTGGCTCTCAGGCGGTACGGCTGGTATCAATTACAAAGTGGCGTGCAAGATTACCACAAGCGCCGGACGAACCGATGAGCGCACAATCTGGATCAAGGTGGTCGAAAGGTGACAGGGACAAGATTGGTAGCGTAGGCAAATGTTTTCTCTTTATCACCTCGACGATCTCGCAAAGGAAGCCTCCAAGGGTATCGCCCGGCTAAATTCCGATATTCTCCTGGCACTCGGTAAAAGGGTCGCACTGGCACAAAGCGGCGGATTTGACCGCATTTTATTGCTTACAGAGGTGGATAGAGAAGCAGATGAACTTTTTTTGAAAATTCTGAAAGAACTCGACCGGTCTACCGCCACAGCTGGGGAAGTGTTTTCACAGGCCGCAAGATTAGCCTATGAGGGGATGAATAAATACTATGCTGCCAGGGGGCTTACTCAGGTGCCGATTGAGCAGCAAAGAGCGATTGTCAATTTCGTCAATGCGACCGCGAGTAATACCAAAAATACCTTCACGAACCTCAGTAATACGAGCGCGATTGGCTTCAGGGTGATGGATCTGGACGGGACTGTAAAATATAACGGCTTCAAAACCCATTACCACAACCTTGTTGATCAAGCGATTACCGAGGTTGCAACAGGTAACAGAGATTACTCAAGTGCAATAAGAAGTGCTCTCAAACAAACTGCTGACAGCGGAATCAGGGTACTTGATTACGAGAGTGGCTATTCACGGCGATTAGATTCAGCGATAAGACAGAACGTTTTGGACGGAGTAAAAGACATCGCTCACGAAGTTTCAATGCGCACGGGTGAGGAATTTGGCGCGGATGGCGTGGAAATTGACGCTCATAATTATTGCGCGCCGGATCATCTTCCATACCAGGGAAGGCAATTCAAGAAAGCGGAGTTTGAGGATATTCAAAACAGCTTACCGCGCCCCTTCGGATTCTGGAACTGCCGGCATACGCACTACTCGATTTTGCTGGGAATATCGCCCCCTCTGTACACTGAGGAAGAGCGCCAGGCGATGATCGCGAATTCGACAGAAAAGATCGAATTCGAGGGTAAGGAATACACACGTTACGAAGCCACCCAGCTGCAGAGACGTATTGAGACCTCAGTAAGGCAAAGTAAGGACCGAGCGATCATTGCGAAGGCGGCTGGGGACGATCTGACACGACGTGTTGAGCAATTGAGAATCAATCAGCTGAAACAGAAGTACAGCGAAATTACGAACACCTTCAAAACGCCGCCAGCTTTGGATCGCATGAGTGTGAGTGGGTTTAGACCGGTGAAGGCGAAATAAATACTGGTGTATAATACAGGTACGCCGTTGCGAATGAACCAATCCACTAAGCTATGAGCAAACGCCTCTAACACAGGGGCGTTTTGCATTAATTGACTTGCATAAATAAAAATGTGATATAATAAAAGCACAACCACATAGGGTTTTCGGAGTTTCCCGCCCGAGACACGTCACTTGAAATAGTGGCCAGTGTCTTGGGTTTTTTGTTTTAACTCCCCAAAGCCCATAACACATGCTGACGAGCAACATACGGAGGAATACCATGGCAGAAGAAGCCAACACTACTGATAAAGATCAGGACACTACTACTCAGAACGAGGACAATTCTACGGCTGAAAAGCTGGAAAAGACATTCACCCAGGCAGAGCTTGACAAGGTGATCGCTGACAGACTGGCACGGGAACGCGCCAAGATGCCACCCCAGGACAAGCTGAAAGCCTTCGAGGAATGGCAGAAATCTCAACAGACCGAGGCGGAGAAAGCCGCTGAACGGGAAAAAGAATACCAGGCGGCAGCTGCTCGCAATACTGAGCTCCAACGCGAGCTTGCAGTAATCAAAGCGGGTGTGAAAGCTGATGACGCTGAGTATGTACTTTTCAAAGTTGGAAAGATGGAAGGCGAGTTTGCCGACAATCTAAAGACTTTTCTGGCTGAGAACACGAAGTATACCGAGCCCGAGACCACAACGGTTGAAGGGATGAAACACAAACCGCCACTCTCTGGAGGCGAAGACGGTGTTGAAGCCGCGTTTTTGAAGCGAAACCCAGGGTTGAAGGTGGAATAACTACTATGGAGGATTAAAAGAAAATGGCAAAAACACATACCGCGCAAGACCGCTATTCCAAGCTGGTGCTTGCGAAATTGAGAAATGATCTTGTCCTGAAGGACGGGATTGTATTTAACAACGATTACGAGGGAGATCCGGTTGCTGGAAAAGTGCGGATTCCCGTTCGTGATACCGAGGTCGCCGTTGGCGATTATGATGTTGCCACTGGCAAGGCAGTTGCCCAAGGTGCGACCACGTACCTGGATATTCTTGTAAACAAGGACAAGGCTGTCAATGAGTTGATTGATGGCTATGAGGCCGCTTCAGTGCCTGACGGTTTGATTGCGGATCGACTGGATTCTGCTGCCTACTCTTTGGGGTTGCAGCTTGACTCTGACGGTGCTACCGAGCTGCTCGCAAATGGCACGGTCGAAAATGTTGCCCAGGTGACTGCTGCGAACGCTTATGCGGCAATGGTCGACCTGAGGACAAAAATGAGCAAGGCAAAGATCCCGTTGACTGGCCGTTATGCGCTTGTCACCCCCGATTTTTATGCCCTAATTTTGAAATCGCCGGAATTCATCAAGGCAAGTGATCTTGGTGATGCAGTTGTTCAAACTGGCGCGGTTGGTAAGATCGCCGGATTCACGCTGTATGAATGGAACGATGCGACCCCTGGTCTGCAGGCGATTGCCGGGCATCCCAGATGGGCAACTCGTGTGAATGAATGGAGCGTGCCAATCGGATTGAAGGATCTGACTAACGCCTATATCGGTGCATCCGCTGTTCAGGGGCGCATGGTTTACGCCCACAAGGTAACCAGACCAACCGCAATTCGGTGCATGTATTCACCGGCGGAATTAGGAGCCACACTTGCCGCGGGCACCAGTGGCAAAACTGCTATTACCGCCTCAGGTGCAACCGGTACCGCAAAATACCGCCTGAATCCCGCTACCCGCGTTGTTTATGGGCAAAACGACACCGGATTCACTGCAATTTCTACTCAGCCTACCACTGCAGTCGGTGACATTATCGAGGTTGTGGATTTCGTTTCATCTGCCGCGGTTAAGGTTTCTTACCTAACCGTTACAGCTGATGTAATTGGATCCTAATCTCAGCTACTGAGTAAAGGAATCAGAGGATGGACGCATTTATCGACTATCTCTATTACACAGGTAACGGTGGTACGTCCATCTCTGCTTCTGAATTCGACGGATATGCCACGCGCGCGAGTTACCAGGTGGATCACCTCACGCTCGAAAGGGCGGAGGCAATCATCACAGCGGGCACGAATTTGCCGCTCATTGACCGTATCAAGCGGGCAACGATGGCGGTCGCTGATGTGATGAAGGAATGCTCAGTAAGTCAAGCGAATTTAGGCATTCAAAGCGAAAAAGTGGGTGATCACTCGGTGCAATATCGAGGAAGTGAAGAACTGCGCTCACACGAAGCTCAAGCGGTGCAATCAGCTGTTGAGATATATCTTGGCCACACTGGTTTGATGTATCCAGGGGTTTGGTGATATGTACGCCCCGCATTCTTTAACTTGGTACGAAGGTCGTCTTGTGAACAACGCCCAGACCTACACACGACACGAAATTAATGAGGTCATGTGGCAAGCGAGCAAGGCGACCAACGTCATCAAGTCGGGGAATTTGGGCGCGGATAAAGCCAATATTTACATCCCTTCTTTACTGAGTGACGGATCTGAACGGGAAGCGCTCAGTATAAAGACTGGTGATTACCTGGTGAAGGGAATTGTGAAAGATGAAATAACCACGAATTTCCCCATTACTGCGTTGATCAAGAAATATGATGCAGTGAAGGTTACATCAGTGGATTTAAAAGACTATGGCGCGGTATCGATGAAACACATCCAGATCGGTGGCGCATAATGGCTGGGATCGCATTTATTGAAACGCCCCGAGGGTTTATCAAGCATAAAGTCACAAAGAGTGGCCGGGTAACTACTGAGCTGAAATGGAACCCTGAATTTGCGCCGATGCTAAATCAAAATCACAACCGCGCGCAAGTGTTTTTAGACAGTGAGGTATTGCGGACCTCTAATAAATTTGCACCAGTTGTTACCTCTATGTTGGTGAAGTCCGGTATTTTGGGTACTGAAGCCGGCACCGGTGAAGTAGCCTGGATCGCTCCTTACGCATGGCGGCAATATCACCTGGTGAATCGGAAGACAACCCAGAATATCAACCCCAACGGCGGACCTTACTGGTTTGATCGTTCATGGGCTGTAAATGGTGAACGGATCAAAGCAAGCACGAAAGCATTCATCGTGAGGGGTTTATGAGCGATATCAAAGCCGTTCAGGACTTTTTACTGAGCTATCAGAGCCTCGAAGACGATCGCCCCGTGTGGGTGGAAATGCTGGGCGAGGAACCTCTGAGTTATACCGTCTTTCTGGTACCCGGTAAACAGGTGCAAGAAGACATTATTGGAAACAAGACTGTCAGCTATCCCTTTGGATTTGGCGCGGTGGAAGTGATCGCCGATAACAGCGCACTTCTGGCGGCTGAATTTTACGAAGCGTTTGCTGACTGGTTGGATGAACAAACGGAATCGGGCAACTTGCCAACGTTAGATACTGGCAAAACCGCTATATCAATTGAAGCGCTTGATACGGCAACGATCATCGAGCGCGCTGAAAAAACAGGGGTGTTTCAGATCCTCTGTAAGTTAGTTTATGAAATGTGAGGAATAAAAATGGCTGCAACTAAAGCAAAACGATCAACTATCCAACACTATTTGAACACTGGCACAATCGCTGCGCCTGTCTGGAGTCGACTGGGTTACGCGGTAAGCACGGGTGAGATCGCGTATAACCCCCAAACGGAAGAAACTGCTGACATCACGATGGACAGCAAGGTCACTGACATCACCGGTTATGCGCGGTCACTCGCTATTGAGGGAGTGGTGTATCCCGGAGATCCTGTGTTTGATTTCATCGACAATCTGCGGATCAACATGGCGGTGCTCGACGGTTTGAAAACCGAACTGGTGAATGTGTGGGCGTACAAAACACCTACTGGCACCCCTTCGGTTTGGCCGGCAGAAAAAGTGACCGTGAACATTAGTATCGAAAGCATCGGTGGTGAAGGCGCAACCACTGCAAAGATCAAATACACGATCTATGATGCAGGTGATCCTGTAATTGGCACCTTCGAGCCTACTGCTGCGGCATTTACCGCAAGCTAACAAACAATCATTCATGCCCCTGGAACAACCGGGGGCAGAAAGGTACCAACGGTATGGAATCACTACGGCTAAAAACAAAGCGCGTTGAGGTCATGATTGATGATGATCCGGAGCGTGTTATCACCTTCAACCCGGAAGATGTTCACTTGCGCGGACGAATTTACGACTTAGGAAAAGTTGTGAAGCGTAAAGAAATCGAGATGAAACAGCGCATTGCTGAGATTGAGAAATTTGACGGCGAAGACGAATTAGGCTTGCCATTGAAGGATGTTGCTGCCAAAGACCTGATGATCGAGCTCGCAGATTTCTTTCTTACTGAGATCGACACGGCGTTTGGTGAAGGGACCAGCGAGAAGCTATTCGTTGATGGTTTTGACTTCGATGCCATGGGAACGTTCTTAGAGTTTGCAACCAGCAAGTTTGAAGCAGTAGGTGCCAAAAAGATAGATGACCGGCTCAGTAAAAGTGTTGCTAAGAAAAAGGTAATGAAGTAGGTTCATGAACATTCTTATTGACGAGCTCCCTGAAGCGATCGAAATCAACGGCATTGAATATGCGGTTAATTCCGACTTTCGTACCGGGCTTGGTTGCATTCTTGATATGGAAAGCAGCGAGCTCACGGATGAAGAGAAATGCATCCTTTTACTGAGACGCATTTACGGAGAGACGATCCCAGACGATGTAGAAACGGCGATAAAACTCGCGGTGAAGTTTCTGGATGGCGGGAAAGAGCCGCCGGAAGAGGAAAATCCGTTTGCAGACAATACAAGGTTGTATTCGTTTGAAAAGGACTCAGCGTTGATTTATGCGGCTTTCAGGCAAACACACGGAATTGATCTTCAGAAAGCCGACCTTCACTGGTGGCAATTTTTAGCACTGTTTCAGGATCTAGGCGCGGATACGGGCTTTTGTAACCTTGTAAACCTACGCCGACGCGTGAACAGCGGGGAAGCAAGCAAGGAGGAGCGGCAATATGCTCTGAAGCTCGGGGATGCCTTTGTTGTTACGGATCCTGAAGACGCGCTCACTGAAGCAGACAGTGAGAACGTTGATTTATTCGACTTACTGAGTAGGGGGGAGCGCCTATGACAACTTACGTCGGTGAAGTAAGAATCAAGACGAGACTGGATGCAGCTGGTATCAATACGGGGTTGACTAAAGTCAGTGGCATGTTGGGCAAACTGGCTCTTGCAGTTGGTGTTGGGTTCAGCATTCATGCGATCGTCAATTTCTCAAAAGCCTCGGTGGAAGCGGCGGCAAAATCTGAATCCGCATGGACCGGGCTTGGTTTTGTTTTGAATGCGAATAATCGTTCTCTCACTGAGGCAAAAGGCTTCCTGGAAGATTACGTTTCTGACGGCTTGGTCCCACTGACTGACGCGATCAAGGCGTATCAGAATATGGTCATGCGCGGGTACGATACCGCTCAAATTGAAGACATGCTGAGGATTATGAAAGACTCAGCCGCGTTTGGCCGTCAAGGTCAATACTCAATGGGTGAAGCGATCGAAAAAGCCACTCAAGGTTTGCGGATGGAAAACAGCTTGTTGACCGATTCCGTGGGTATTCAGACGAATGTTGCCAGAATGTGGGACGAGTACGCGCGATCAATTGGAACGACAACTAACGCGTTGACCTTAGCTCAAAAGCGACAAGCAGAATACAACGGCTTTATGAAGGAAGGCGGTGTCTTTGCAGGTGCCGCGGCTAAATATGCAGATACCTACGCTGGGCGGGTATCACAGCTTGGAACGGCGTTCTACAACCTAAGAGTTGCCGTTGGTAATGCAGTAATCCCAATTCTCAATCAGATTATCCCGATCCTAACCAACGTGATCAACTGGTTTACGAGGTTGTTCAACATTGTCGGGCAAGTAATGAACCTGCTCTATGGAACCAATGTCAGCATGGCTGATACTGCGAGCGGTGCTCAAGATGCAGCTGATGCGACTGGTGAGATGGCTGACAATCTTGAGGACGCAAATAAAGCTGCAAAAGGTTCTCTTGCTGCATTCGATAAGTTAAATGTGCTCAATCCCCCTGAAGAAGGCGGCGGTGGTCCTGGTGAAGGTGGTGGTGGTGGCGGCAGCTTAATTCCACCGATTGAACCTCCAAACACTGACACACCCTGGCTGGATAAAATTCGTAATCACCTGGTATTGATTCAAGGCTTAGTCGAAGCAGTTGGCATTGGCTTGCTCGCATGGGGTATTAGCAAGATATTTGGTCTGGATCTGACTAAAACACTCGGTGTGATGATAATCGCCGCGGGTGTTGTTATGTTTGTGCGCGGCGCATTTGACGCACTGGAAAACGGTGTTGACTGGGATAATCTCATACTGATGGTGGGCGGATTGACGCTCATATTTGTTGGCTTTATGGCTGTTGCCAGTTGGACGGTGTCTGCAATCGTATTGTTGATAGGTGGAATTGCAATGCTGGTTATTGGCATTATGGACTGGGTAAAACAAGGGGAACTATCTACTCAGACATTCTGGTTACTCGAAGCTGCGATTGTGGCGATTGGAGTGGCATTGGCCATGTTGCTCGGATGGCCGGCCTTAGTTGTTGCAGCAGTTATAGCGATCGCACTGGCAATTTATAAATACTGGGATGAGATCAAAGCGTTTTTGGTCGGGTTGTGGGAGTCGATCAAGGAAATATTTGGTAAAGTTTGGACCTGGTTCAAGGATAAAGTTATTGACCCAGTAGTAAGGTTGTTCGAGGGAATGTTCGGACCCATATTTGCAATCTTCTCGAACATCTGGGAAGACGTCAAAGAAGTATGGGGAAAAGCAAAAGATTGGTTTTCAGATACAGTTTTGGACCCGATCAAAGACACCTTCACCTCAGTATGGGAAGGTATCAGCGACACAATCAAGGGCGTTATCAACGGGATCATCGGTTTCATCAATGGCATGATCCGGGGGATTGTGGACGGTATCAATGCGGTGATCGGATTGTTGAACAAACTGAATTTCAAAATCCCCGACTGGGTTCCAGGATTGGGCGGCGAAACATTCGGATTTAACATTGCGACGATGACCGCCCCTCAAATCCCCATGCTTGCTACCGGCGCAGTTATCCCAGCCAATGCACCGTTTGCGGCAATTTTAGGTGATCAACGTAACGGAACCAACATCGAAACACCAGAGCGGCTACTGAGAGACCTGATCCGTGAGGAACTCGGTAGAAATCAATCAAGACAGGACACGATCCACAATGTGATTAAGTTAGACGGTCAAGTGTTATATGAAGCGGTCAAGAAGATTGATAAACGAGTGGGTACAAGCTTGATCTCAGGGAGTGGTATACGATGATCACCATAGACGACATTGATTTCGACATTCCTATCGTCTCTCTATCCGGACAGGCGGACATGCTGGATAAGTACGCAGAGCGGACGGTTGACGGTGTGCTACATCGTGAGTTGATTGGTGTGTATGACAATTATGAAATCCAGTTTGCACCATCCTATCGCGATTCAGCGACATACTCTGACCTTTGGTTCAAACTTACTGAGCCCACCCCCTGGCACACGGTGAAGTTCCCCACTATCTTTGGTGAACGTGAGATTGAGGGCTACTTTGCCAATACCCGTCATGAGGTGAGCAAGCAAAAGGGTGGCGTTACATACTGGAAAGGGCTATCGACGTCCTTTGTGTCAAGAAGTAAGAGACCGACAACATAATGGCAGAGACTTATCCGATTATTCGATTTGTGTTAGATGGTACTCCGGTGGAGTTTGCTGGCTCTGATATTCTGGAGTGCAACGTCTTATTTGAGACTCATCCTATAAGCGCAACTCTGCCAGTAAGCACTGCATCAGTAAGCATTTTTACCACCGATCCACGGTTTTCTATATTCTCAGATGGTACTTTTTACAATGCATTGACTAAGCATTTGCCCATGACACTCTATGTGTATGTAGATGGAGCAAATCAAATTATTGGGCAGTTCTACCTCGATACATGGGAGATGGAAACGGAAAACACCTTGAGATTTCAGTTAGTTGATATTTTGGGCGTTTGTGCGAATACAGAATATCCTGGGTCTTTCTGGGAAACTGATACATCCTTATATACAGTTGTCAAAGAAATACTGGAATACGTTGGAAGTTTTGGTGTATTTCCTGACTACACAGTGGAACAAAGGCAACTAAAAGGGTGGATTCCACCATCGAACGTTAGAGATGCCTTGCAGCAAGTGTGTTTTGTGGCACGGGCGACTGTGTACGGAAAAGTTGGAAAATACTTTGTATTTTTAGATGCGACTTTACCTGAACAGTCGCAAGCTGGTTCTTATGCCACAGTAACCAATGCAGAAAAAGCCGGTGAGCAGGTTGTAACACACCTGCCACAAGTGACAGACATTGAACTAATCAGTCACGATTACTACAACTTGGGTGCTGAAGCTCAAACCGTTGAGGAAATCTACTCCGCTTGGCTTGAGCCAGGAAATTATATTATTTCATATCCCAAACCATACTGGAAAGTGTGGGGCGAGGGAGCTGGTGCATTTCCTATCTATGTTGCTACTGAGGATGGCAGGGTGATTGTTACTGAGGATTCCGTCGGTGTTTGGGGCGATGCCACCGTTAGGATTGCCACAGAGCTTGAAACATTTATGTTTGGCAGCAACTATGTATCGGTCAATGTGACCGTTGCCGGACAGATCACCTTGTGGGGCTATCCGTGGTTGTCAGCAGACAGACCTCATAGACACCATGAGATCGCCGACACAAGCAACGCCATCACGGTTGAAAATGCAATGTTGGTTAATTCCGGAAACGCTCAAGATGTCCTAAATAAGATCGTTGAATACTATAACTTGCGTCATCAAACACGTGTCCAGATGTTCCCAAAGATGATAGATATCGGAACGTTGTGCAAAATTGATTCGTTTCGAGATAAACAGTTGCTTGGAGTTGCTGAACGACTTGAGATCGACTTGACTGGTGGATTTCTTACTACTGCAACATTTCGAGGGACGGAATACATCCCTGAGTAATACTGAGGAGTAATTATGGCTGACCCTATTTTAGTGAAAGTATCAGAACTAACAGAGCTGATAGATTTAGCGGCGGGCGACTTGATAACCGCGGTTGATGTGTCGGAGGCAGTATCTGCTAATAAGACCAAGAAGCTTCAAGCCGGGAATATCAAGTTGTTCACAAGCGGTCAGCTCGCAAACTCGATTGTTACGGCTGCACAACTTGCGAATGATGCAGTTGAAACTGTGGCGATCAAAGACGCGAACGTTACCACCGCAAAACTGGCAACTGGAGCAGTTACAGCGACCCAAATAGCGGATACCACTATCACTGGTGGAAAGTTAGTCAACGGGACAATCACCGCAACCCAAATTGCAAATAACACGATCACTGCTACCCAGATTGCAGATAATGCTGTTACCGAGTCAAAACTTGGGACGATTAAACGCACTGTAATGTTTAGGATAACCGGTCCGTTAGATGAAGTTGAGGTTCTTAATTTTGGGAATTTTGTTCCATGGCCGGTTTCTCTAAATGGCTTTGTTGTTGTTGATGCACGAATCAACCTAAAGACCCCTGGTACTTCTACTACGACTGTTATTCTTACCAATCAAGGTGGAACGATGGCAACCCTTTCGCTCGCTTCTGGGGCAACAGGCATGAGTGCAACTGGAACAATAGCGTCTTCTTATCGCACCGCCTCAACAAACAGTTTTTTGGCTGTCAATGTAAGTGCTGCTGGAACAAATGCAGCAGGGCTAACTATCACGCTTGTATTGGAGGGAAATCCAGCATGAGCGACACCATAATCCTTCCTATGAGTTGGTGTACCTACTTGGAGTCTAATTACAATGTGTCACGTAATCCTATGGGGGATAATAATATTTGGGTGGGCTGGAGTACGACGAAATACTACTGTCCAATTATCAAGTTCAACACAAGCGGCATGAGTGTAATTCCACCAGGCGCGTCAATTACAGCAAAAATATATTTCAGATCGGGGCAACCTGGACCTACCTTTACTTCCCCCATTGCTTGTACGATTTACCAACTTCTAAAACCAGCGACGGCAGATGCTCATTGGACAAAGTATGACCTGACAAACAACTGGACTTCCCCTGGGGCATCGTCGCCAGACAGCGATTACAAGTCAACCCCAATGGGAACTTTTACCATTTCTACATCAAACACCTGGTTCAGTGCTTCAATAGGTACTCAGGCTATTAGAAGTTTGTACACCTCTAACCTCCCCATATTTGTTGTTCCCCCCGCTGGCAACCCGTCTTATTCTTACACGCAAATCTACACCAGGACGCTGTACCCAGAATACTACCCTTACATAGAAGTTACTTATAAACGGGGTGGGCTTGCAGGCGATGTGGTGATGTTCTAAGAAAGGGCAAATTTATGGCAAAACTTTACCCAATATCAACCGCTCACAACCACGATGAAGTGTACGCGAAAATTGGTGAAGGCGGAGGCGGCGTAACAGATCACGGATTATTGACGGGGTTGGAGGATAACGACCATCCCCAATACTTACTCGCTGCAAGTGGCAAGGCAGCCGATTCCGATAAGTTGGACGGACTTGACTCTACCGACTTTGGTAGACCAGTTTTTCTTGTCACTCCGCTAACTTCTACAAGTTGGGATGGTGATTTATTCAGCACAACTGCGAAGACGCTCATTGACCTCTCGACTGTATTCGGCGCTCCGGCTGGGATAAAAGCAATATTGGCGGAATACTCGATTAAAGATTCTGGCTCGTCTAATGGTACGTGCCGTCTCGTGCTATCCGCAAATAATGTAAACATGACAGGCGTACATTTGATGGGGTCGCCAACCAATAATCACTTCGCTACCTCAAACGCCATCATACCGTGTGATGCCAACGGGGATATTTACTACCAGATTGTCGCAAGCGGAACAAATACGATGACTATATATATTCAAATATTGGGGTATTGGCTATGAGCGACTTACCATTTGGAGTTGACATAAGCAAGTGGAACGGCGTGAATGACCATACCAAAATGAGAGCTAACACTACTTATGTGTTTGTAAAAGCCACTGAATCCTGGGGTTATACAGACCCCAAGTTCCGAGAGAACTGGCAGGGACTCATCGGGCACAATCGGGGTGCGTACTCTTACGTCTGGTTGTCAGACGACCCAATTAGGCAGGCTAACCATTTGTGCGACATTGTAACACAAGCAGGCGTGGACTGGCGCTACGACCGCTTAGTGCTTGACCTCGAAAAGAGTGGTCACGGATTGTCAAAGGCAGAGGTATCAAGGCGTGTGCTTGTGATGATGGAAAGAATCCGTGAAATTACAGGACGCTATCCTGTATTATACAGTAGGGCGTCCTGGGTCAATGACAATATGCTTATCAATGACCCACGGCTTATCAATGCTGACTGGTGGTTGGCTTATTATCGGGCTCGCTTGCCTTATCCTTTGTTTACTCCAGAAATGCCGCCTCCTCCGTTAATGCCAGCAGGTATCAACAGGTGGTTGATTCATCAGACTTGCGAAAGAGGCAAGGGCAAAGACGTCGGGGTTGGCAGCTACTACGTAGACCAAAACAGATTCAATGGTACAAAAGCAGAACTGGACGCTTTCTTTGGACGTGCCGCTAATAATGTCTATCTGCCGATTGTGACCGTTCCCGACCCAGAACCAGACAAGGTTTTATATCAGGTCAAAGCTGCCGCTCCTCTCGGTTTGAATGTGAGGCAAGGGGCTGGAACAAACTTCCCAAAGGCTGGTTCATTGAAGTATGGTACGGTTGTGCCAGTCTATGAAAAGGTCTCTACTGGCTGGCTGCGAATTGGTTTGAACCAATGGGTGGCAGAGATGTGGACAAAGCCTGTCGAATCTGCCCCTCCACAAGAGCCCCCGACTAATGACGATTTAGAAGGGCTGATCAAAGTCGAACCCTGGTCACAGCACGACCCACGATGGGCGAATGACCGGATGGGTTCAAGCGGTGTGCTGATGAAACATCAGGGCTGCTTGGTTACGAATGTTGCGAATTATCTGGATTATCTGGGCGTTGATACAGACCCTAAACGATACAACAATTCGCTCGGGTTGAAGGGTGGGTATCAGTACAACTATGTAGGCGGTATCAAGTATGCGAATATGTACTGGAAATATCCCGGCGTGCTATACCCTGAAATTCAAAGAGAGTTGACCGACTACACCTGGTACTGGAATGGTATCGGTTGGGAAGCACAGGCACGGAAAATCTTGAATAGCAAGCGACCCGTTCTTGGGCTTGTTGACTTCTACGCAGGGGGCGAACTCAACCAGCATTGGGTACTTATTGTTGGTGAACGTGATGGTAGTTGGTGGGCGGTTGACCCTGAAACTGGCACACTGATTAATCTCAGCAAGTATGAGAACAAGGTTTACAGAATCGTAGGATATGGGCGGAAATAAATGATATTAGAAGATGAAATATTCAGTTCCCCTGGCAATCCACAAGAAACAATGAGGCGGTTGTACGGTAAGGAATTGTCGTTCTCCAATGCGAAAAAATACCTCGCTGGGATCCGCTTGCATATTAATACAAAAGCGAAGCTCTCCCCCGATGCTCAGTATACTCAGCAGGAAACGGTCTACAACAAAGATAAATCGCAAACCATCAAACGTGATATTTACCTCAATGATGATGAAGCCGCGTCACCGACCTCAGTAATGAAGAAATGCGGGTTTGATCCGCTGTTGTGGGAAGCCGTGACTTGCAGACTGGTAAGCGGATCGTGGGATGTGACAATCAAGAATGCAGACGGTGAAGGGGTATTGCACACAAACAGGAAGTACTCCGTGACGTTGACTGTCAAGCCACTTGGTGGCAAGCTTACGTCTGACCAGATTATCGATGTATTCAAATCCCTACCACCCGTCAAGGTCGCTCAGTATAAACACACGCCGGGCAAGTTTATGCTCGAGCTCCCGATTATGGATTTTCATTTAGGAAAGCTCTCGTGGGGAGAAGAAACAGGTCAAGACGATTATGATCTGAAAATTGCTGAAAGATTATGGAAAGATACGGTAACAGACATACTGAGTAAGGTATCAGTGTTAGGTAATCCGGAATACATTTTATTCCCCATCGGTCAGGACTTCTTCCATTTCGACACGCCGACGGTTACAACGACCGCAGGAACGCAATTGGATTCCGACACACGGTGGCAAAAAATGTTTACCGAAGGGATTGCCCGCCTCGTAGAAGCAGTGGAAAACTGTCGCGCGCTTGCGCCAGTTAAGATTGTTTGGGTGCCCGGGAACCATGATCAAGTATTAAGTTACGCGGCAGTAGTGGGTCTGTCGCAGCGGTATTGCAACACTAATGACGTAGAGGTAGATCTCTCGCCAACACCTCGAAAGTACCACCTATACGGGTCAAACCTCATTGGCTTTGCACACGGTGAAAATGAAGGAAAACGTCTCGAGGGCCTTATGCAAATCGAAGCCCCTGAGATGTGGGGTAAATCAGTGTGGCGAGAATACCATCTTGGACATCTGCATTCCGAGTCAGTGACTACAAAGAACGGCATTGTTTTTCGTCGAATAAGTTCGATCACAGCCCCAGACGCTTGGCATTCAGAAAAAGGTTTTTTGGGTGCGACAAGACAAGCGACGGCATTTGTTTGGGACAAAGAAAAAGGTTTACAAGCCATTCTTGTTTCAAACGTTATTGTTGATAATGAGACAAGTTAGAACGCATGTGTTATAATTGTCATGATAAAATCAACTCACTTGGGATAGGGTCTGCAGCCCGAAAAGTAGTTTTCCTGACTACCTTCCCAAGTACATAATCAGGAGTTGCTCAGGAGGCAACATGAACCCCAGTAGTTGCGGCATTTATAAGATTACAAATACTGTTACCAACGATTATTACATTGGCAGCTCGGTAAACGTCTATGCGAGAACGGATCGCCATAAACGTGATTTACGAGCAGGTAGACACGCAAACCGATTTTTACAACGATCATGGAATGTTTATGGTGAGGGAGCTTTTACGTTTGAAGTAATAATATATTGCGACAAAGCGGACAAGCTTTTTTATGAGCAGGTGCTGCTTGATTCTCTCAACCCCTCATTCAACCTTGCAAAAGATGCGTTAGCACCAATGCAGGGGCGTAAGCATTCTGAAGAAACAAAAAAGGCCATGAGTAAAACGCGCTTAGGGCGAACGGTTTCTGAAGAGACGCGCGTAAAAATGGGTGAGGCTTCTAAGAAAAGAAACCATCCAAAGTGGTCTGAAGAGCGCAAGGAAGAAGCGCGGATACGAATGTCTGGCGAAAACAATCCATTTTATGGACGCAAACATTCAGAGGAAGCAAAACGCAGAATAAGCGAATTAGCAGCCGGAAAACCCCGCAACGTCGGAAGGCACCTTTCAGAGGAAACAAAAAGGCGAATTTCTGAGGCTAAAATCGGCAAAAAGATGTCTGATGAAGCAAGACGTCACATGTCAGGGGGGCAGAAGGGGCGAAAGCATACCGAGGAAACGCGCAAACGGATGTCAGAGTCGCGTATGGGTGAACGCAACCCGAGCTTTGGCAGGCCTATATCCGAAGAAACAAAACGCAGGCTCAGCGATGCCTCTAAGCGCCAGTGGGCAAAAAGAAAAGCCGAAGCTATATTGAATAGTAATGTGAGAGACATTTGATATAATCCATACAATAACTTTGGGGCTGGAAGGTTCGCTGTATCCTACGGGATACAAAGCTGGCAAAGCAGGAATAGCGCTCCCGATTAGCATGAGATTGCGGTTATAACATCAAAATCGCCGAATTGCGGTTATAATTGAAACGGGGTCGATAAAGTGTCGGGGTGACCTTCGGGAAACCTAAAACGCGGGGGCAGTACCCGCCGACTCCACAACAGTACCTGCTACGCCTCTCAACGATGCGCCCCTTAGCTGCGGAATCCTCGAGGTAAAACCGCACATCGTTCTGGTTACGGTGAGGTCGTTCAGACGACAGTCTGCCAGAAGATTGTCGTTTCTTTACAAGTCACAGCTCCAACCGAAAGGTTATCTGGCTAAATCCCGCAAGGGTTATCAGGGTCGCTCTCTGGTATAAGCAAAAGCAACTTGTGCAATAAACGCGCAGGTTGCTTTTCGTTATGTGCACATTGCGCATGAGTGCTCCGGAAACTTGATTTACCCTCAATTTTGTGGAGAAAAAGCATCGATTATGATCGAAACCTTTTCCTTTATACTGAGTTTCATCGGGTATAATCGACAGACTCTTATGTAACCTTTTTTCGTTTTTTTATTCATAAGACGGTCATTATGATCAAAAAACAGCGAAATTAATACATAAGGCGATCGTCATGTTCAAAAAACCCCAAAATTAATACATTACCCTCACAACCAATTATCCACTGGACTTGCTCTCAAATGCGCGTTTTGAGCATCCGCTTTAACAATCGCAAGATACCGCCGACACATTCCGACTTCTCTGAAAAACACTTCTGGCGCAACACCCACAGCCTTAGCGATCTTTCTAATAGCATCTTCTCCAAAGCCCCTCTCCCCCTTCAAAACTTTAGACATGTGACTTTCTGACAGCCCACTCCGACGCTTGATCTCAGCCGGGGTGATGTTGTATTCGCTAAGTATGCGAGCAAACCACTGATTCATTGATTCCATAAGACAAGAATATATTAACATAGGACAATTCTCCATAGGACAAGACTAAATTGGCTCTTGACAATTCCCTACAAGTTGCTATAATTGTCAGTAGCCAAGAAAATAATGGCAAACAGCAATTGAGGCACAATGACAGAATACACACAAACCAACATCAACCTAACCGTTCAAGATCACGAAAAACTTGTCGCGATGATGGACGCTGACGGATATGTAACAAAAAGCCCATTCGTCCGTTGGCTGATCCGCCAGGAATTCGACCGCCGCAATCCTGAGGGTAGCACAGTCCAGGATAGAGAAATTCAACTTGCGGCGAAATCGCAATGAATTTGACCGACAACTGCGAAATGGCAACATCGAACGAGGCAACGAGGGCAAGACCAAATGGGTACATCAGCGCGCAATTTGCGGACAAAACGAACTTTTATATCGATGAAGCGCTTGTGGACCTGGAGACGATCGTCAATGCCACACTGAGTAAAGAAGATATCTACCGCCTGGTGGGGCGCGCAATTGGAAAACTTCACCGAGCGAATGATGCAATTGAGACAGTCAAAGATATCTGTAAACAGAGATAAGGAGAACCCCCATGTATCAACCACTCTACGAATACTTATTGAAAACATTCCTGGTCTTTATCCTCCCCATGGTCTTACATGCCTTCTGGCAGGAAGAGATCACTCCAAGACTGCGAAACTGGAGGGCACGAAACAGATAGACAACTTATTACTGAGTAACAACGACCAACCAATAAAACTACAAACAAAACAGAAAAGGAAAAAATATCATGACCGACCTAAGTATTCTCGATGAACCCGTAGTACAACCAGCTTATGAAATCTGGGGGCAGGCATTTGTTGCCGTTTGGAAAGCCGCCCTGGTGAAGGGTGAAGGCAAAGTACCATTTGATCCCACCGTTCACAAAAGTATGGTCTACGCAATTGACCTGTCCATCGTTCCTATCACGGAACAAAACGCCAAACACGTCGAACGCAGCCTGATCCAGAACTCCAAAGAATGGGAAATGATCCAGAAGTCTATCAAAGACCTGGGCGCTGCCCCATCTGAAATCGACCAAAAATATGTACGGATTGCCTTTGAACCAACCGGTGAAACGTACAACAACTCGAATGGTGAAACCAAGAACAAGACCTTCATCAAGTTTTTGAAGGTGTTCAAAAATGAAGCTGAGTGTATTGCTGATTACGGCGCGACGACCATGGGGGATGTACCCGTTACTGTAACGGAACCTCAAGAAATTGCTTCCGGCGTACCTGCTGCAGGCGCAAAGGAATTTGAAGCCGCAAAAAAGCTTCTTGAAGCATCGCTCCGTGGGGTAGTAAAGGTCGTAAGCACACCGGAAGAAGCGAAAGCACTCACGCTTGTCAAGATTAAGGCCTCCCCTGTCATGTCTCGCTTCTTTACTGAAGACAGCCCTGAGCTCGATGACATGATCGCAGCGGCCCTGAAAGGATAAAAATGGCACCAAAATCCGATTTCTCCACAATTTGCCGAGAAGTACTCGTCCATGAACCGGACAGCTTCGTAGCGGCGTACGTGGAACACCCAGGTGATTACACCTGGCATGAGGCTCTCGAGATCGCAAAAGAACGTGATCAAGAAGCCGCTGACCAACTTCGTTTAGACGTACTTACTCGCGTCTAACTCTCTCCTTGGCTCGCGCGGATGGCCCAGGTGGTTACTCTCCTTCCCACCTGCCGGGTTCAACTCCCGGGCGCGACGTTGAAACAAAACTAACTCAGTAAAGGAAAAACAAATGGGAATTTCAGCAGTAATTTGTGACTCACGCGAACCTACCTGGGTCCAAGAACTAACCTTTGGGGGTGTACCAACTGCAGTAGCGGCTCTGGACTACGGCGACCTTCATGTACTTTGTGAGGATGATTGCACACTTGTTATCGAGCGAAAAACCCCGGATGATTTTCTGAACAGTTTGAAAGACGACCGCTTGTTTGTTCAAAGCGCAAAATGCGCACAAGCGAGGTTAGATGCGCAGCTGCGATACGAGACAATGGACACAATTTGGCCATATATCGTCATTACTGGCCAGTTCTACCCAGCTGAGAACGGCAAAACCATTACCCCCCGAGGAGTGACTGGATGGAACTGGAACTCAGTAATGGGCGCGTTGTTGACCATTCAGGAAATGGGGACGGCAGTGGTGTTCGCTGCTTCAGACAACGAATACGAGAGGTTAGTGATTAATCTTGCCAACCGCTCTCATAATCCGGTCACACAGATCCTGCCACCCAAACCGCCATCCATACTGAGCCCCGGGCATCAAATTTTAGCGTCACTACCAGGTATCGGCATGGAGCGGCTCAAAACCGCCATGGATTACGCTGGTGGAATGCCTGGGTGGGCGCTGGTAGGACTGACAGATACCGAGCGCGACTATAAGGGAATTCCCAAAAATACCCAGCGGGCAATTCGTGCCGCATTGAAACTGAAACCCAACGAGCGATTAGAGATAGTCCTCGATGAGTAAACCAAAACTAAAAGGAACCAAGGAAAAACAATGAAACAAAACCCAACACCCAACCCCATTACCGGACTGGTCCATGTGACCGGCGAGCCTGATACAGGCAAAACGACTTTCGCACTTTCTTGCGGGTTCCAACCCTCGGAGATCGCGTTTTTCGATGATGACCTCAAAACCCAGTCGATCGCAAACCAGCTGAAAGAAGCAGGAACGCCACTGGGATTCTATGCAAACCTGACCAAAGACACGATTGGTATGAGAGAAATCGACTTCCATAACTACGTAATGGAACAGATCCAAACCCTCAAAGGCAAAGGCTTCAAGGTACTGGTATTTGACACCTGGAGTAGGTTTGAGAATACTTTTCATCCTGTAGTTCAAAAAGAACCGCAAAAATTCAAGCAGTTTTTCTCTCCCAACGGCACCTTCAAAGCCATGGAGATCTGGAAGGTATCTTTTGATTATGAAGCGAGGGTGATCGATGAAATGCTCCAGGTCGCGCCTCTGGTGATTTTGATCACCCACCTCAAGGATCAGACAATTGGATCCGTCAAAACAGGCGCTGAGATCCCGGACAGTAAAAAACCGGTGGTTGAAAAGAGCCGCTTGCGGATCTGGACCCGACATAACCCCGATGGACCGGCGCCGATTGGATTGGTGTTGAAGCGGCTCAGTAAAGTAACAGTTACTGAGAGTGGTATTACCCCGATCAATGTGCTGCCAAGAAAGGTGAACCCCTGTACGTGGAAAAGGATCCTGGAATACTGGGAAGATCCAATTGGGGATAGAACGCCCTCCGACAACGAAGTACCCAACGATTTTGAATTCTCGATTCTCGATGGTGTGTTGACCGCTGATCAAAAAGACGCGCTGCACATCAACCGCATTGACGCGGATCTGAAGGTGCGAGAAGACGAAGAAGCCAAAAAAGCGGCTCTAATTGCTGCCCGACAGCCAAAGGTTGAATTCAGCCTGGATGACCTGATTGCCGCGTTTGGTGAAGATGAAGTCAAAGAAGCGAACAATGGCACCACGCCAGAAACCGTCGATGAGATCGCTTTTGTTACCAAAGTGCTGATGGGGTAATCGTCATGGGAAGAACAATTCACCCCAGCAGACTCAGTATTGAAAATGGTGCGGTCGTAGTTGCAACACCCTACGACCCAGCGTTGGAAAGGTAAACATTATGGCAGAAATAAAGCTAAGCTCAGGAAACATAGCTTTTGTTGATGACGAGGATATGCCAAAGATCGCTGGCTACAACTGGTATGAAGTTGATGGTTACGCAGCCCGAATGACTAAAAGAAACGAAGGTAAACGTAAGGTTCTTTTCCTACATCGGATTATCTTACCATGCGCAACAGGAATGGTAATTGACCATATCAACAGAAACCGGCTCGATAATCGAAAGTGTAATCTACGAGTTACCAGTAGAAAAAATAACAATATAAACCGTAAACGCATTGAAGGCGCTTCATCACCTTACAGAGGGGTGATCTGGAGACCGCACGCCAAAAAATGGAAAAGTTACATCAAGACAGATAAGAAACAACATCATTTGGGTTACTTTGAAAGCCCCGAAGAAGCGGCAATGGCATACAACATTGCAGCTCACGATCTGTTTGGTGAATTTGCTGTCTACAACGTAATTCCTTATTAGGGAAATGGATATTCCAGAGGTACTTATGCTAACAGAAAAAAACATTTTTGAATTAGAAGCATTGACCAGAAATATGGCTGATGCGCAAAGGGAGATAGCCAGATTAGAAGATGAGCAGATGTATATGCGGATGGCGTATAACAAAAACGCTGGAATTATCGAGGAATGTAACTCGAAAATCGTAAATACAAAGAAACAAATTCTTGATTTGGTTAAATCCACTCAATGTGTAGAAGTAGAAGAATGGCTGTAAAGGAGAAAAATGGACAATAACGAATTTGTTGCAATGATAAAAGATCTGAGAGAGCTGCGAGAAATCCGAGACGCGGCGAAGGATCTGGTAAGAGCCCGCAAGGCTGAGTTACTGAGCGATGATGAGCTTGTAGTAAATACCGGATTGTTGGAAAAAGTGAGCGCGGACATTGAGAAGCTTGAGTATCAACTGAAGTTCGCATTAGTCAAAAACCCTGAGTTCGTACCTCCGTTCAAAGCTGCCTGGTTGATCAACAGCACCTCAGTAAAGATTGATGAAGCAAAGGCGCTTGAATGGGCGCGGGTCAATATGCCAGTTGCAATCAGTGAGGTTCTTGATCTCAAAATGGTTGAAGATTGGGCAAAGAAAAACCCCGAGGCGGCGGATTTTGCTGTAATTACTGAGGGGAAAAAAGCCAACATCGCCGCGGATCTATCGAAGTTTGGAGTGTAGGAAATGAACGCGATGATTAAGCGTATTGATAAGAACACTGATACGGCCACGCTGAAAGACTCCCTGGCGTACTTCAAAGATCGCGCGGCAGTGACACACGACTCCCATTCGTTGGAATATTACAAGCTGATGGTGGAGTATATCAAGGATATTTTGACAGCAAGAGAAGGAGAGGGGGAAAGATGAGTGAAAAGCATTTGGCGTCAATCAAGAGGGCTTTGAATATTGCGGTCAATGTGGGCTGTGGTTTTGAGGGTGATGCAGAAGATGCGGCAGAATTGCTGACTTTGATTACAGGTCTTGAGTCTCGCATTGCCGAGCTTGAGATGGATAACGCAGAATTTCGCCAACTAATTCGCGACTGGTCAATCGTGTTAGACCAAAACAATGGATTCCAGTTGTGGCATGTCGAGAGCGTAAGGCAAGCAATGCTTGAGATAAACAAGGAGCGTGAATAATGTGTAACTTTTTTAGTTTCGTAACAGACCCGATTAACCACCCAGCGGAGTATTACTTCTTCGACTGGGTATACCGCAAGGCAAACCTCGAAGATGATGGAGTGGACAGCCACTCGCACATTTGCGCACGATTCAAACTTGACGAGGATGTATGCAACAAGTACGAGTTCAATCCGCTGACAAAGGCGTTCACGGTTGACCAGATTAACAGCAACCGTGATGACAGCGAGGCGGCTGAAAAGTGGGCAAACAGGCAGGACTTCAAAGAGATTGTCGAGCCACTTATTATCAAGCCGATTGTCAAACCGTTTGAGTTGCCAAAGGTAGAACAAGTGACAGATGAACAAATTGGCTGGCTGAAGGAGTGGGCTTCGGTCTGGGATTTGGTCAGGGGTTCGGTCTGGGATTTGGTCAGGGATTTGGTCGGGGCTTCGGTCAGGGATTTGGTCGGGGCTTCGGTCAGGGCTTCGGTCTGGGCTTTGGTCGGGGCTTCGGTCTGGGCTTTGGTCGGGGCATATGTTAGCAGTTTCTTCGACATTGATTACAAGTTCGATTTTTCGCCCGCAGTCAAACTGTGGGAAGCGGGACTTGTTCCCTCGTTTGATGGCACGACATGGCGGTTGCTCACCGGCAAGGATGCAAAGATTATCTATGAATGGACACCGGAGAAGGAGCGTGAGGACAGTGAGTAATTGGGAAAAGACAATGAAAGAATGGGACGATAGCGTCCCTGATGGAATAAAGTATTTATCGGCAGAAAAACAAGTTCTGATGCGAAGAGTTCGTGAATTAGAATCCGAGAACGCACGGTTGAAAGATGCGCAACGTTGGATTCCGGTAAGCGAGCGGTTGCCGGAGGGGGATGCTGTTTTAGTATATCGGGAAAGGGGCAAAAGCAATATTGATATTGACTGGACGTTTATCGAGGGCGGAAGAGAATATTGGTACAACTCCGGCTTAGATAACGTTACTCATTGGATGCCATTGCCACAGTTGCCAGAGGTGACGAATGACATTCATTGCAGGCTTTCTCGCAGGCATAAGCGTAATGTTAGTTCTGCTGCTGCTCGGTATGTGGTTGTGGTGGGCAGCAGGTGAGGCGGAGGTGAATAATGACAGTAACTAACACTCAAATCGTACCCGGATCAATCAGCGCGATTGCAAAGAGCACCGGGCAGTCGATCGCCCAGTTGTTTACCAACGCTGAGATTGTAACCATCGTGGATGTATCCGGATCCATGGGGCTACACGATTCCAAAGATGGCAAATCCCGCTATGAAGTCGCTTGTGAGGAACTCGCTACCATACAGAGAAACAAACCCGGTAAAGTGGCGGTTATTTCCTTCTCAGACAATGCGTTCTTTTGCCCTGGTGGTATCCCGATATATGAAGGCAGCGGGACCAACCTTGCCCATGCCCTGAGGTACGCGAAAATTGCGGATGTACCAGGAATGAACATCATTGTAATTTCTGATGGTGAGCCGGATAGCAAAGAGCAAGCATTAGCGGTTGCACGGACGTATAAGAACAAGATTTCCACAGTTTATTGTGGCCCGGAAGATCGATCTTATGGTCAAAAATTCCTAACCGAGCTCGCGAACATCACTGGTGGTCAAACACTGACTTCAGACCGAGCAATTGCGCTCAGTAAAACAATTGAAACATTACTTTTGAAGGGATAAAGCACCCTTATGCAAACAACGTCGATAGACGAATTATTAGCCAAATTGAATATCCCCGCCAGTGATCAGGCGCAAATCATCGGAGCGTATGGCAACCTTGACCCTGATACCTGGTGGGGGGAGCTTGAGCTGATTGCCATGGCACTGCATGTGGATCAACCACCAAGCGGCGCGGCACCAGTCTGTGAACCATGGCGGGAAATTTGGCTCGAAATGTACTACAACAGCCGCTCAGTGAAGGAATCGATCATTGATGTACTGAGCAACCTGCCCCCTGAGCTGAATATCGCCTTACAAGGCGCCCTGGCTAAGATGCAGCAGAAACTTAGCACCGGATATCAGAGATTGAAGCTGGGCGCCCGTTTTAGCGCAAACAGAGCAAAACGCCTGGGTAATCCCCTGATGAACCCACCGGATGTGAAGTTTCAAGAAGTGCTGGAAACTATCCTTACTCCGGTCAAAGGTGTATCCGCTGGGATACGGCTCAGTAATGCAGAGTCACTTTTGCTCACCTGGCTTGATGATAATGGAAAATTCATCCGCACACCGGAGGGGGAATTATTCTACCTCTGGCATGATAAACACCGCTTATTTGAGCTTGATACTGAGCTGTGGCACGCATGGCTGCATGAATTGACCGGCGTAAATCCGGCAAGCACTGGCTTCAGTGTACTCAGTAATGCCTGTAAGACAGCGGCGATTTTGAACTCTGAAATCAAAAACGTGGTCCGCATGGCGTACTACGATAATGACACAAAACTCCTGTGGGTCAGCAGATTCGATGGCAAGTGTTATTGCCTTGATGGTGTTTCAATAACTCTCAAAGTCAATGGTGACGGTCCAGTGATCTTTGATGATCTGCATATTTGGGAGCCGTATGAGCCGGATCTGACTGACCACAACGACGCGCTCGCTACCGTTGCTGAGATCCCCAATTGGGCAAAGACAAAGAACTCCTGGGCATACCAAGTATGGTCCCAGAGTTTATTTTTCAATGAGTTATGCCCAACCAAGCCAATGATGGTGTTGCTCGGTGAAAAAGGATCCGGCAAGTCCATGGCGCTCCGTCTTCTACTGAGGTTACTCTTTGGCCAGTGGGCGCAAGTGAGCGGCGTGCCCGTAAAACCCGATGATTTTTCAGTAACTGCCAGTCACTATCACTTGTACGCGATGGATAATCTCGATACCCTGGAGCCCTGGCTGCAGGATAAACTCGCGAGGATCAGTACCGGCGCAATGGACGAATACCGGAAGTTATATACCTCCAAGGAGCTCGGGATTCTCAAATACCGTTGTTGGATTGCGGTGACAGCGAGGACGCCAGACACCCTGAGACGTGATGACCTTGCAGATAGACTGCTGCTACTTCCTCTCAACCGCGTTGATGATGATGACCGCAAACGAGAATCGCTATTCTTACAAGAAATTGACGAGCTGCGCAACGCCTGGTGGGGAGATATGCTGACAAGCTTGAACTCAGTAGTGAAGGAACTTCAAGACGGCGACCTCCCCGCATATTCGACCCTCCGTATGGCTGACTGGGAAGCACTTGGCCGCCTCATGAGCACACAGGCAGACAGAGTCGACTTGTGGGATGAGATTGTAGTCGATTTGAAGCTCGCGCAAACGAATTTCCTTGCGGATGGTGAAATCGTGATCGAAGCAATTGACGCATGGTTGAATAACTCGCTGTATTCTGCAACTTCAACCAGCAACCTTAACCGCTGGGTTACCGCCCGGGAGATCTACACGGAGGCACAAACGACACTCTTCAATGGCAATAAGCCGGACAGTGATTGGCCACGGAGCGTGAAGGCGTTTGGGAGAAGACTTACCAACATCAAGTCGATATTGGAAAGCCGATACGGTATGCAGAACAAAATCTTACACGGTCAAACACAGTACATGTTTGAAAAGAAATAACACGAGCGACAATGAGTAAACTGAAATTGTTAACAATTAGCACGAGGTATATTAGGTGGATTATAAACGGCTTTTCCAGAAAGTTTCAAAAGCCAATATTAAGGTGCTCTCTCGTTGGCTGGGTGGATTATAGCAATTCCTGCAACCCATATCCTGCCCAAAGATTGACGATGTTAAAGAATTGTAGTGTATTTTTATACTTTTTCCAAATGGCACTTTATATCCACCTAATATACCTGAATGGAGCCTGCCATGAACAATGTTAAAAACTCCGGCACCCAGCTTGATCTTGTTTTCTGGTTTGTTTCCAGGGGGTTTTCAGTGATACCCTGTCACCTGGGAACGAAGATTCCAAAAATAAAGTGGGGGATCTACCAGAAGCAGCTGCCTACTGAGAGTGAACTAATCCGGTGGTTCAGGATACCGTCAAATGCTGCTGTTGTTACTGGCACCAACAACCTTGTGGTTATCGACTTCGACGACATCAATGAGTATCTACGGTGGTCGCTGTGGGCGGGGACGGAAGGATCGCCAGCGGCAAAGCAGGTGTTGTATGACTCATATAAGGTACGAACGGCGCGCGGTATTCACTTGTATACTCGCTGCACAAGTGAAATCAAGAACCTTCATTTTGGAAAAATCGATGTAAAAGGTCGCGGCGGTCTCGTCACCTTACCTGGCTCCATTCACCCCAGTGGTGCGATCTATACCGAGTATCAAGTTGGGGAGTTTCCGATATGGTCGAAGTTGGAAGAGATTTTTCCGGAAGAAACGTTGAAACTCATGGAACGAGCACAGCCACCGACGAGAAAAATGATCGTCGATCGCGATATTGTTGATTATTCCACCGCTCAGGTCCTTGACATGGAAGTGGGCGTGAACGTTGAAGAAGTGAAGAGATCTCACAGGATTGAAGATTACATTAACGATATCACTTTCACTGGTGATCATTGGGGCGTAGCAAAATGTCCATTTCACGAGGATGCGAACCCGAGCTTCTGGGTTGATACTGAGAAGCAATTATGTGGGTGTTTTAGTGGTTGTACAACGGTTCCACTGGATGTGATTAATCTCGTAGCGAGATTGAACAATTTAAGTAATAGTGATGCAATTAGATATTTAGGAGCGAAGTAAACTACCCCGCAGCAAGCTGGCGGGGCATTGTCCCTGAGCCAATTTGGCTCGAGACCATTGGCAGGTTTACGGCTGCCCTGACGGAAATATTTTCCGCCGCAACTGTATCCGCAGGCGCAGAGAAACCGCAGGATACACAGGAGAAAAGACTTTGAGTACGACGATTAGCTTTATCAACATGACCACACTTGGGGCAAGTCCGAGATGTATTGCGCGGGTCAACGACTATTACAGTTACGCCAGCGCGCTTAGCCTTATAGCTGATAAATTGTCGCAGTTGATAAAACGACCAGTTGCTATGCTTGCTTCTCTGCGAGTGTCTAACAGGAGCCTCACGGATACCGCTCAGGTCTTCAAGAGCGATAGCCCTATGAGTGTCTTGCGCTTTTTGAACAAGCTGTTTACTGATTGTATGATTTACTTGTTTCTGAAAACGAGCCTGCTTTCCAGAAAGTTTTTTGAGCTTACGTTTGGCAGATTTCGTGCCTTTCTTTTGCAAGTTCCTTCGGCGATGTTCATAGATACGGCGATTACGCTGAACATCTGCACCGCTGAAACTGTCCCCATCGCTATCAGCGGCGATATTAACAATACCCAAATCAACGCCAAGAACGCCTTCAATATCAGTTGGCTCAGGCGTTTCTACATCACAAGCAGCAAACAAATAAAACTCATTATCAATCAGGCAAAGGACACTCTCTCCACGTTGTCCGCTCAAAAGTTCCATTTGCCTTTTGCCAGCCGCAAATTTAATTCGCTGCCTGCCCCCCACAGTCCATATAGAAACTTCCATATTTTCAAGTTTATAAGAAAGGATACGATTATCAAAATCAATCCCGCCATGTGGATTAAATTCCCTGATTACATTCCTGCCAGTCTTATAAGCATCTGCAACTTTAGAGATACAGCGCACCACAACTTGAGCAGAAAGTTGAAAGTTTTTACGAACATCTCGGTAGGTAAGTTTATGCAAATCAAATTGCCTAAATGTTTTATTTTCCCAAGCCTGCAAGCTGATATAATTGCAGGCGGCATTAGCTTCTTCAAGCGTTTGCTTGAGGAATTGCGCCTGCTCTGGCGCAGGAAGGAGTTTAACTTGAGCAGTCAATTTCATATAGTTAGTATATCACAGTTTCAAATATTTGAAAAGGAGAATGCGCTTCCTCCCCACTGCAAGCAGATGGGGTATCCAGCGCTAATTTAATGAACGACGAAATCAGACTGGTTGACATACTGAGAAGGAAGCCCAGGAAGGCGCGCAAGCTGACGTACCGGGTGATTAATGAAGAGACTTACGAGTATTTCACCGTTAGTGGGGCAACGGTCGAGGGCTGTAAGGCGATCGCCGACCGGGAATGCGCGCGCCTGTGTTGGGACCAAAATAAAGTATTCTCCGAGGTAATTGATGATTAGTGAATCTGCTGTTACATGTCCAAAATGCGGTAATGAGGTTGGCAGGGAATTTGTTGTTGGTGAGGTAATATTTTTAGAAGTTGGTGGTGTGCTTGTGCGCCGGCTTGAAGCATCATGCAAGCAATGTGGGGCTGACATCTTTTGGGTTGTATCCGATGTAAGGTTGCAGCGGTTGATCAAACGGGTTTTGGAAAATCGCAACAAGTAAGTATTTTTTGTGCTATAATCAACATAACTAAATAGGAATTCCGGATCGTTCCACCCGGGACATGGTGTTTGAAATAGCGCCCATGTTCTGGGTGTTTTTGTTTAACCAATTACGGAGGTAGAAATGAATTTTGATCAAGTGATTAATGGTGTACCCCTGATTTTTGTGGTCATGGGGCTGGTGGAGTTAGTCAAGGTGTTTGGTATTCAGGGCAAAGCACTCACCGCTACCAGTTTTGGGATTGGGCTTGTCATTGGGCTTTTGTACCAAATTAGCCTTGGTATGCCCGCTGATTACACTGGTTGGTTTGGCGCGGCATTGTTTGGACTTGCCCTGGGACTGGTAGCAAGCAAGGTCTATGATGCGATTGGCAGTGCGATGGTCAGGAAAGTAAATTTATATGAGTTCCCGGTTGAAGACGTTGACGACAATGAGGCCGCCGGATGACTGGGGGCGAGTTACTCCCAGCGACCGCCTGGGAACAGGCAGCGATTATCGGCATATTTATTGTGTTCTTTGTCTACGTTTTGACCTGGATGGCAAAGCGCAATGCCAGTGATCAGCAATTCCAGGCGTCAGAATCTGATAAATGGCAGAAATTCATCGGTGAGATTGACGACAAATGGCGGGCGTTTAACAAGGAACAGCGGATCGAGAATAACGATTCTTTGAAGTGTGTTGAAAACAGCCTGAAGGATTTGACGACCGTCACCCAGGGG
>Ga0265295_1001839_pt1 | contig 36011 bp, 34 predicted proteins | sample Munlansysbiofilm_FD_192503 | JGI IMG/M metagenome (GOLD analysis project Ga0265295, IMG submission 192503) | Leachate microbial communities from a municipal landfill in Southern Ontario, Canada - Methane capture system biofilm | ecosystem: Engineered > Solid waste > Landfill > Unclassified ... | reverse complement strand
TCCTACGATGTACTTGCGCGCGCCCTCGTAGGATTCCTTGTCCTGATGGTGGGCGACCAGCGGGTAGGTGCACACCGAGACGATCTCGTAGAAGAGGTACAGGGTGAGCAGATTGTCCGACAGGGCCACGCCGATGGCGCCGAAGATGGCCAGCGCGAAACAGGCGTTGAAGCGGGTCTGGCAGTGCTCGTCATGGGCGCGCATGTAGCCCATGGAATAGAACACCGCGATCATCCACAGGGAGGAGGCGACCAGGGCGAAGATCATGGAGAAGCCGTCGGCCCGCAGGGTGATGGACAGACCGGGCAGCAGCCGGAACAGCGTATAGGAGAGGGTTTCGCCGGCCTTCAGGGCCGGGATGAACGAGAGGACGACGAGGAACAGCAGGACCGACGCACAGGACGAGACAAACTCCCGCAGGTTGGGGTTGTTCTTCAGGGTCATGACCACCAAGCTGGCGACAAGCGGGAGGAGCACCGCCAGCAGCAGGGTGGCGCTCTCGACGACAGGCGCGGTCACAGAAGCGGCTTGCATAGACATTCTCTCCGGTTACCCCTGCAGATCAACAAGATCGTCGGTGTCGATGGACTTGTAATTCCGATAGACGGCTATCATGATGCTGATGGCGATGGCGGCCTCGGCGGCGGCCACGGCCATGATGAACAGGGTGAAGATCTGGCCTGTGGCCGGGTCCGGCGCGACAAAGCGGCTGAAGGCCATGAGGTTGGTCGAGGCCGCCGCCAACACGAACTCGGCGGAGATGAGCATGCCGATCACGGTGCGGCGGACGAGCAGACCGTAGACGCCGAAGGAGAAGAGCAGCGCGCCGATGATCAGGTAGGTGGTGAGGCAGTTGTACAGGTTCAGGACAGGCATCGGGTCAGTTCCTCCCTCGGTAGGCCAGCACCAGGGCGCCGAGAATGGACAGCAGCAGGAGCAGGGAGATGAGTTCGAAGACGAGCGCGTGCTCGGTCAAGAGGGCCAACCCCACGGCCTTGATGTCGCCCCCACCCCGGCGGGGAAAGACCTGCCACTCGGTCCGCACCGCGAGCACCGTCATGGCGGCGAACATCAGGGCGGCGACACTGCAGGCAAGCGGCCCGGCCAGCGGGGAGCGGTGTCGGCTGCCCGCGGATGTCTTCTCCTCGGGCGCTGCCAGCATGATGCCGAAGGCGATGATTATGGACACCGCGCCGACGTAGATGAGCAACTGCATCATGGCGAGGAAGGGGCTGAGCAGGAAATAGTAGACCCCGGCCAGACCGGTGAAGCAGATCGCCAGGCCGGCGACGGCCCGAACCAGGCGTTGGCTGTTGACCGCGATCATCGCGCCGGTCAGCACCAGGGCCACGGTCAACAGGAATATGACGCCGACCACGCCCTCCGCGGAGAACAGCTGCGGGGCAACGGCCGGCTGGCAGACTAGTGCTTGCATCGATTCTGGTCCTCCAGCCGTTTCATCAGATCCATGACAAAATCGTTCTTGTCGAAGCTGGCCAGGTTGTATTCCCTGGAAAAGCGGATGGCGTTGAAGTTGCAGCTTTCCACACAGGAACCGCAGAGGCTGCACTTGGTGAAGTCGAGGATGTAGCGGGTGAGCACCTTGCCCTTGCCGCCCTCGGCCTTCTGGCCGTCCAGGCTGATGCAGTTCGATGGACAGGCCCGCTGGCACATACCGCAGACCACGCAGTTCGGCGCGCCGGTCTCCGCGTTGCCGATCAGCTCAATGTGGCCGCGGAAGCGGGCGGTCATGGTGGGCGTCTCCCAGGGGTACTGCTCCGTGACCACCGGCTTGAAGAACTCCCGGGCGGTGATGCCCAGACCGACCACCAAGCTCTTGCCTCCGTTGATGATGTCGCTCCAGTAGCTGTTCATGTCAGAAGACCTTGATCAGGGCCGCGGTCAGCAGCAGGTTGGCCATGGAAAAAGGGATGAGGATTTTCCAGCTCAGGTTGAGGAGCCGGTAGATCTGCGTGCGGGGGTAGGTCCAGCGGATCCAGATGACGGTGAATATGAGGATGTAGATCTTGAGAATGAACCACCACACCCCCGAAGTCAGACCGAAGGGGCAGTCCCAGCCGCCGAGGAACAGGGTGGCGGTGAGACAGGCGCCGACCACGATGTTGATGTACTCGCCCATCATGAACAGGCCGTAGCCCATGGAGCCGTACTCGGTCATGTAACCGGCCACCAGTTCGCTCTCCGCCTCGGCCATGTCGAAGGGGGCGCGGTTGGTCTCGGCCACCGAACAGATGAAGAAAATGATGAACGACACCCACATGGTCAGAAAGTGGCCGTTCTCCAGGCGGAAGATGTTCCACTGCCAGAAGCCGCCCTGCTGGTCGAGGGCAATCTCGCGCAGGTTCATGGAGCCGGAGATCATGACCACGGTGATCGCGGTGATGAGCATGGGGATCTCGTAGGCCAGATTCTGGGAGACGGCACGGGCCGAGGAAATGATCGCATACTTGTTGCCCGAGGCCCAACCGCCCAAGAGGATGGCGATCATGCCCAGCGAGGCGAGGGCGAAGATGAGCAGGAGCGAAAGCTCCATGGCCCGGGCCTGGATGTTGCCGGAAAAGGGGATCACCACCATGGAGGTGATGCCCGGGATCATCGCCAGCACCGGCGCCAGCCGGAAGATGACGCCATCCACGCCCCGGGGCACGAGCAACTGCTTGGACATCAGTTTGAGGCCGTCGGCCAGCGGCTGGAGCAACCCCTCGTAGCCCACCTCGGTGGGGCCGCTGCGTCGCTGGATGCGGGCCGCGCCCTTGCGCTCGCACCAGACCAGATAGGCGGCATTGAGCGCGGCAAAGGCCATGATGCCCACCAAGTAGAACAGGGCTCGCCAGATACTCGTTTCCATACTCGTTCAGGCCCCTCGGTTAGCGGTCGATCTCGGGGATGACCAGGTCCAGACTGCCCATGAAGGCAAGGGCGTCAGCCAGCAGCATGCCCTCGGCCACCTCACCATAGAGACTCAGGTTGGAAAAGGTAGGCGAACGCAGCTTGAGTTTGTAGGGGTTCTTGCCGCCGTCGCAAACCAAGCGATGGCCGAGCGAACCGCGGGCGGTCTCCACTGCCGAATAAGAGTACCCGGCCTCGGGCTTGAGCATCTTCGGTACCTTGCCCAGCACCGGCCCGCCGGGCAGTTTGTCCAGGGCCTGCTCGATGATCCGCAGGGACTGTTCGATCTCATGCATGCGCACCATGTAGCGGGCCATGGAGTCGCCCTCAGGGAACACCGGAATGTCGAAGTCGAATTCCGGGTAGACCGAGTACGGCTCGTTCTTGCGGACGTCGTAGCTGATGCCCGATCCCCGCGCCACCGGACCGGTGGCGCCGTAGCGGCGGCACTGCTCGGCGCTGACGAAGCCGATGTCTTTGATCCGCTTGATGAGGATGATGTTGTGGGTCACCAGATCGTGATAGATGCGGGGCAGGCGGCCGCGCAGCCGCTGGATGAAGGCGCGGGTGCCGGCGACGAACTCGTCGTCGATGTCGTTGCAGACCCCGCCGAAACGCATGTAGCAGTAGGTCAGCCGCGACCCGGTCACCCGCTCGAGCAGGTCGATGATCTGCTCGCGGTCGTCGAAGGCGTAGAGCAGCGGCGTGAATCCCCCCAGATCAAGGAGGAAGGCGGCCCACCAGAGCAGATGGCTGGCGATGCGGTTGAGCTCGACCGTGATCACCCGGATGTACTCCGCCCGCTCCGGCACCTCGATGCCGGCGGCCTTCTCCACCACCAGCGCCCAGCCGTGGTTGAAGGCCAGGGCGTGCAGGTAATCCATGCGGGCGGTGTTGGGCATGAACTGGGCAAAGGTGCCGGCCTCGGCCAGCTTTTCGTGCATGCGGTGGATGTAGCCCAGCACCGGCTCGGCGTGGACGATGTATTCGCCGTCCATGGTGAGCTTGACGCGCAGCACCCCGTGAGTCGCCGGATGCTGCGGCCCCAGATTGAGGACGAAGGTCTCGTCCGGCCGCAGGTGAACGGGAACGTTCATGGCTGGTAATCCTTGCGAAGCGGGTGAAAGTCCGCATCTTCCGGCAGGAGAATGCGGATCAGGTTGGCATGGCCCTCGAAGCGGACACCGTAGAAGTCAAAGGTCTCCCGCTCGTGCCAGTCGGCGGCCGGGAAGACGTGCGAGATGGTCGGCAGCACCGGCTCGTCCCGGGTCACCCGGGCACGGACGAGCACCCGGCAGGTTGTGCCGCCAAGGCGGTTGTAGTCGTAGAGAACTTCCATCTGGCCGCTGTCGGGCCAGTCGACACCGGCGATGGACTCGAGGAAGAAGCCCTGGTCGTCGAGAATGCGGGCCGCCTCGACCACTTGGTCGGGACGGCAACGCACTTCCAGCCAGGTGCCGGTGCGAACAGGATCGGGCTCGCTGATCCCGAAGGGTGCCGGCTCGGCCGCCGCTTCGGGCGCGTCGTCACCGGCCACGGGCGTCGTTGACGCAGCCTCCCCGGAAAAAAGCGCGGCCAGGGCCGTGCGGGTCGTTTCCGTCAGGTCCATGTCCTGCCCTCCTTCAGCACCCGGCCTGAATGCGCGGCCAGCGCCGTTTACCGGTGATCTTTTCCTCGAGCGTCATGATCCCCTCCAGGAGGGCCTCGGGCCGCGGCGGGCAGCCCGGGATATAAACGTCCACGGGGAAGAGTTTATCCACCCCTTCGATCACATTGTAATTTTCCTTCACCTTGAACGGCCCCCCGGAAATGGCGCAGTTACCCATGGCGATCACCCACTTGGGCTCGGGCATCTGATCGTAGAGGGTCCGCACCGCCAGCTCCAGTTTCTTGTTCACCGTCCCGGCGACGATCATCACGTCGCTCTGCCGCGGCGACGGCCGGAACACCTCGGCGCCGAAGCGGGAGATGTCAAAGCGGGACCCGCCGGTGCACATCATCTCGATGGCGCAACAGGCCAGCCCGAAGGTCATCGGCCAGAGCGAGTTGGCCCGACAGAGGTTCAGCAGGGTGTCGAGCTGGGCGAACTGGACTACGGACGTTGGTACGTTTTCTTCTCCCACGTGAACACTCCCTTGCGCCAGGCGTAGACCACGGCCAGCGACAATATGGCGACAAAGATCAGAATTTCGACAAAATCCCATGCTCCCAGGCTCGGATCGTTGTAGGCGACCGCAACCGGGAAGAGGAAAAGGACATCGACATCAAAGGCGAGGAAAATCAGGGCGTACAGATAATAGACAATACCGAAGCGGACCCAGGCGCTGCCGATGGGTTCCATACCGCATTCGATAAGTTGGTCGGCGCGTCCCGCGGACTGGCGGGTGTGCGAAGAGGGGCTGAGCAGGTAGACGATAAGGATCGGCCCAAGCCCGAAGGCGAGGGCACCGGCGAGAAAAATGGCCACATAGATGATGTTGGTGAGTACGACCTGATCCATTGCTTCCTCCTGCCGGCCAGTCATTGGCGAGCAAGGCGGACAGTCGGATGTGCGACCGGTCGCGAAGCCCGCCAAGCATCAAACAAATTGATCGAATTGATCAAGGAATCTTATTTTTTTACTGAAATCCCCGACCGGTGTCAAGCATAATGCGAATGAATGAATCTTCAACCGCAATTTCCTTTTGCCAATAAATCTGTACCATTTCAACGGGAAAGTCGTTGACCAATTTTCACGGAATGGTAGTTTAGCGGTGCTTTTTCAATTTCAATCATGGATCCATTCAGACCGACTGATATCAGGAAGGTATGTCCATTACTTTCAGACAACTTGAAATTTTCATTGCCGTCGCTGAGACCCAACAGGTCACCCGGGCGAGCAAAAAGCTGCACCTCACCCAATCGGCGGTGAGCATGGCCCTCGGCGAACTGGAGAACCAGTTGGGCGGTCCGCTGTTCGACCGGCACGGCCGCAGCCTGCTGCTCAACGACCGCGGCCGCTACCTCCTGCCGCTGGCCAAGCAGGTCCTCCACCAGGTCGCCAACATCGAAACCATCCTCACCGAACAGCAGGACCGGATTGCCGGCGTCCTTGAAATAGCGGCCAGTTCCACCATTGGCAACTACGTGCTCCCCTACCTCATTGGTGCCTTTATGCAGATGCACCCGGAGGCGCACATCAACATGCTCGTGGTCAACACCATGACCGCGGAAAAGATGGTGGCCACCGGCCAGGCCGACCTGGGCTTCGTCGAGGGGGACATCAACGTGGATTCGCTGCTGGCGACCAGCTGGTTCGAGGATGAACTGGGCATCATTGTCAGCGCGAACCACAAACTGGCGGGGCGCAGTGCCTTTCACATTCCCGAGGACCTCAAGGAAACGGCCTGGGTGATGCGCGAGGAAGGATCGGGAACCGGCGAAATCTTCACGAAAAAACTGGGGCGGTACGCCTCGATGCTGAAGATCGTCACTAAGACCGGGCACACCGAGGCGATCAAGAAGGCGGTGGAGTCCGGGGTGGGCGCTGCCTGCCTGTCCATGCTCACCGTTTGTCGGGAGGCCGAGGAGGGCTGGCTGAAAATCCTGCCCATCGAGGGGATCGACATGAGCCGGCAGTTCTGGATCATCCAGCACAAGGACAAGATCATCACCCGGCTGATGGCCGAGTTTCTCAAATTCTGTGAACTGGTGGCCGAACACCACCTGGGCAGGGAATGTCTGTCCTCGCCTTGGAAATTGCAGTCCCTGCTGGCGCAGAGCCGCGGAGGCGGGAGATAGGAACCCCGGGCCAGAACGCCCGGGCAGATTGGCAATCGGGAGGACACCATCTCCGCCGGGCGGCTTGGAAACGCCGCCGGCCGGAGATGACGGTGGTACGCTACTGCAGGGCGGCGAGGGCCTTTCGGATCCGCTCCATGCCCACCTCGATGACCTCCATCGAGGTGGCAAAGGAGAAACGGACAAAGGCGTCCGCGCCGAAGGCGGCACCGGGCACGGTGGCCACTTTGGCCTCGTCGAGAAAGTAATCGGCCAGGGCCACGGAGCCGTCGATCACCTTGCCGTTGAAGGTCTTGCCGAAATACGCGGAGAAGTTGGGAAACACATAGAACGCGCCCATGGGCGTGATGCAGCTCACCCCCTTGAGCGCCCTGAGCGCCTCGACAAAAAAGGCGCGACGCGGCAAGAAAGTCTCGCGCAGCAGGCGGGGAAAATCCTGCGGCCCGGTGAGTGCGGCCAGGGCCGCGTACTGGCAGGGCGCCGCCGGGTTGGAGGTGGACTGGCTCTGGATCTTGTTCATCGCCGCGATCACCTCGGCCGGTCCCACCGAATAGCCGATGCGCCAGCCGGTCATGGCAAACGATTTGGACACGCCGTTGGAGATGATCGTCTGCCGCACCAGCCGCGGGTCGGTGTGGAGGATGTGCGGGATCCGGCCCTCGCCGTAGTAGAGGTCCTCGTACATGTCGTCGGAGACGATCACCCAGCCCTTCTCAGAGGCCATGCGGCCCACCGCCTCGAGCGCGGCCCGGGAATAGACGGCACCGCTCGGGTTCGAGGGGCTGTTGAGCACGATGACCCTGGTTCTGTCGGTCACGTAGCGGGCCAGCGTGTCCGGATCGAGGTCGAAATTGTTCTCTTCCTTCAGCGGCACGATCACCGGTGTGCCGCCGGCAAGCTGCACCATGGGCGGGTAGGAGACCCAGTAGGGGGCCGGGATGAGCACCTCGTCACCGGGGTTGAGCAGCGCCTGGAAGATGTTGTAGAGCCCGTGCTTACCGCCGCAGCAGACCTGCACCTGGCCCGGTTCGTACTCCCAGCCCTGCTCCACACGGAACTTGTCGCAGATCGCCCGGCGCAGTTCCGGAATGCCGGCGACCGGGGTGTAGCGGGTGTGGCCGTCGTCGATGGCCTGCTTGCCGGCATCGCAGACGTGCGCCGGCGTGGGCAGGTCCGGTTCGCCGACGCTGAAGTTGAGAATATCGGCGCCGGCAGCGCGCAGCTTCTTGGCCTTGGCGTTGACGGCAAGAGTCGGCGAGGGTGGAACCTGCAGAACCCGGTCCGCGAGAACGATGGTTTCAGACGACATCAGGGGTGCTCCTTCGGAAAGAACTGTCAGCGGTCAAAAAAATAGTGCGCTGTACTGTTTTTGGCGGTTTTTCACAAGTGCAAAACAGCGCCATGGCTTAATTCGCAAGCGAAGGCGTCGCTAGGGTTCCGTGAACACCGGGCAGGGCCGTTTCGGGTCATAGTTGCGGTACGCCGGGTCGTCGGCACCGCGATGGCAGTCAAGGCACAGGCCGACGCGCAGAATCCGGTGCAACTCATCGCCGTTAAACGGGCGCAGATCCTTGCGCGAACCGTGCTGCAGCGGTGTGCCGTCGATGGTCACGAAGCTGTCGAATCCCGGCGTCCGTTCCCCGCCGCTGTGCACGCCGCGGTCCACCGGGTGAAAGGACCATTTCCCGTCCTTCTTCACAACTGTCCCCTCGCCCAGGCCGACGGTTTTCGGCGAGGCGTGGCAGTCCTTACAGTCCCTGCCTTTGGCCTGGATGGTGTGCGGGTTGATGGCGGCCATGGTGAAGCGGTTGAACCCGCCCTCACGCTCTCCCTTCTCATCGATCAGGGTCACCAGGTCCTGGCAGCCCGGGGTGACCACCACCACTTCGTCGGCCCAGACGGCCAGCATGGGCTTCTCGTAGCGAATGTAGGAACGCCCTTCCTCCCACCAGCCCGGCGTCTCCTGAAGGGTGAGTTTGTCCAAGTGGGTCTCCCGTTTGTCGCGCTTCACATGGCAACCGTAGCACTGCGGCACCCAAGTGGAATGGCAGGCCGCGCAGGTGACCCGCCGGTGGAACGAGGCGCTGCAGGCCAGTTCCTTGGGGGGGCGCAGTTCCCGCGTTTTGCCGTCGATCTTGCCGGTGAGCACGAACCGGCCGTTTTCCGCCGCGACGTTGGTCAACCGGTTCCCCTTCCGGGTCAGGCCGGGCTTCACATCGTGACAGCTTTGACAGGTAATTTCCAGTTGTTCTTCGTAATGGGCGTAGTTTGTGCCGTCACCCATGATTTCATCACGGGTGTGGCAGTCGATACAGGCCATCTTCTTGGTATGATGGATATCCTCGGCGGTTTTCAGATAGAACCGACCCCCGGCGAGTTGCTGGGATGACATATCACCCTGCTCGTAGGGGGTGCCGTAGCCCTCGGCCTCGAACAGGCCGACGTAGGAAATCCCGATGCGGCCCGAGCGGTTGTGGCAGCGGATGCAGTTGTCCTCGGGAACCTGCTTGACCACCAGCGGATGCGGTCGGTTCTTCCGTTCCTCCTCCGTGGCGGGCGGCGGGACATCCCTGGTCACCGTGCTCCGCGGTACACCAGGGGGCAGCACGTAGTGGCAGGCCGAACAGCCGCCGCCTTTCTCGTTGAAAAAAGCCGGCGCGCCGGGCAGATCGTTCTTCTGCTTCCAGAGATGGCAGGTGGCACAGAGTTTGCGGAAATAGTCGATGGCCAGCGAGGTTTCGCCGGTCTTGAGGAGCTGTTCCACCGAGATGTCCGCATGCTGATCCTCCCGCTCCCCCCAGTAATAGAGCAGGGTGGCGAGGATACCGCGGTTGGTGGCCATGAGCGAGTTCTTCACCTTGTGCACGTCCGCCGGGTGACAGCCCTCGACACTGCAGGTTCTTTCGACCACCCGCAGGTCCCCGGGGTTGAGGACCATCCCCCGGTGCGCCTCCTTCTTGCCGATCGCCAGGGGATCCCCCAGGTGGCAGGGCGAGCAACCGACGACCAGCGTGTCGTGGGCCCCGTCGAGCTTTTCCCTGGTGTGGCAGGTCAGGCACATCTCCACCCGACCGTCGGTGGTCACCGCCAGCTGCTGCGGCCTCTCCACGGTCCGCTCCCGGAAGATCAGATAGCCGACCAGGAGGATGATAACGGGCAGAAAGATCAGTGTGGACAGGAGGGCGGGCGGCGTTCGGGCCATGTTCAGGTCAGCGTCTCAGAAGTCGGCGCCCCGGGTGGGCGCGCTGGGTACGACGACAGCGGGGTTCGCAGGTGCCGAACGGCCTCCCCCGCCCGTCTCATTCGCGGAACCCCTGCACCAGCGGATAGCGGCGCCCCGGGCCGAAGGCCTTGGTGGTCACCTTGATGCCCAGCGGAGCCTGCTTGCGCTTGTGTTCGTTGCGCTGCATGCGCCGGACGATGTCCCGAACGAGCTGTTCGTCCACGCCCTGGGCCGCGATCTCGGCGATGCCCTTGCCTTCCTCCAGGTACGCATGCAGGACCGCGTCAAGCACCTCATAGGACGGCAGGTCGTCCTGGTCGCACTGGTCCGGCTTGAGTTCTGCGGTGGGTGGCCGCTCGATGGTGCGCCGGGGGATGATCTCCCGTTCGGTGTTCATCAGACCGGCGATCTGGTAGACTATGGTTTTGGGCACGTCGGCAATCACTGCCAACCCGCCGCACATGTCGCCGTACAGGGTACAGTAGCCGACCGCCATCTCCGACTTGTTGCCGGTGGACAACAACAGGCGACCGAACTTGTTGGACAGGGCCATGAGCAGGTTGCCGCGGATGCGCGCCTGGATGTTCTGTTCGGTGGTGTCCTCCGTGAGCCCAGCGAAGAGCGGCTCCAGGGCGGCCCGGTAGGTGGCCATGGCCTCGCTGATACCGATCACGGTAAAGTCGCAGCCCAGGTTCGCCGCCAGCTGCCGGGCATCCTCCACGGAAGCGGCGGAGGTGTACGGCGAGGGCAGAGCCACGCAGAGAACGTTTTCCGGCCCCAGCGCCTGGCAGGCAAGAACCGCGGTCACCGCAGAGTCGATGCCGCCGGACAGACCGAGGACCGCCTTGGTGAAGCCGGACTTGTGCAGGTAATCGCGCACTCCAAGCACCAGGGCCTGGTGTACCTGTGCGACGGAATCAACGACAGGCTGATCCGGCCCGGGCCGGTGCCAGTCGTCGCTGTCAACGATCAGCGTGTCCTCGGCAAAGCCCCGGGCCACTGCCCGGGTCCGACCGGAAGCGTCGATGAACAGGGAATGTCCATCGAAGATCAGGCTGTCCTGGCCCCCCACCTGATTGACGTAGAGCAGGGGCAGATTATTTTCCCGGCAGAGCCGGCTGAAAACCTGCTGACGCTCCCCCAGCTTGCCGTAATGGTAGGGCGAGGCGGAAATGTTGATGAGACAGTCGGGCACCACTGCGCCCAGGGCAAAATCCTTGAGCGGGTTAGTCGGATAGGCCTGACGGCTCCACCAAATGTCCTCGCAGACACAGAGGCCGCAGTGCAGACCACCCAGCGGAAAAATGGTCGAGGTTTCACCGGGCTGGAAGTAGCGGGTTTCGTCAAACACATCGTAGGACGGCAGCAGCTGCTTGCGCGCACGGAAGAGGATACGGTCCTGCTCGAGGACAAAGGCCGAATTATAGAGCGGCTTGCCCGGTCCTGTCCTCCGTTCGAGCACACCAACGATACAGGTGATCCCCTCGAGACGGTGGATGAGTTCGGCCAGTGCCCGGTCGTGAGCGTCCAGAAAGGCGGTGCGCTCGAGCAGATCCTGGGGCGGATAGCCGCACAGGGTCAGCTCGGGAAAAACGACGAGATCGCAACCGGCCTGCCTAGCCGTGTCGACGCGGTCGAGAACACAGTGCAGATTCCATGCAAAGTCGCCGACGACCGGGTTGGTCTGCACAAGAGCTATCTTCACGGTGAACGGGACCCGAGAAAAGGAGGAGGAAGAGCGGACGCCGGTCAGACGCCCGACCGGCCAAGGACGCGCATGGCCGCAGGATTGAGAGGGAGCGCACCGGGAGAGCGCCGCGTCCGCACACAGTGCGATGGTGCCAACGTTTCCCGGCCGGGGAAACAAAAAACCCGGCGGAGAAGAATCTCCTGCCGGGCTCGAAGCACAGCCTGATTATTGTTTGGTGACGTTCGCCGCCGCCGGCCCCTTGGGCCCGTCAACGATTTCGAACTGTACCTTGTCGCCTTCGTTGAGTGTTTTGAAGCCTGAACCCGCTATTGCAGAGTAGTGGACAAAAACATCCTTGCCTTCTTCCTGCTCGATGAAACCGAAACCTTTGGACTCGTTAAACCACTTCACTGTTCCTTTCAACATCGCTCCCTAGATCTCCTTGTGTTGGGCTGAATGTTTTTGCCTTGCAGGTAATGCAGCGCTTTCACAGATAAAATTCCTTAAAAAAGGCACTTCGCACCCTCCAAGGTCTACTCATGAGCGCGAACATAACACTAATTCAGCTAAAAACAAGAAATTTGACACCCCTCCCCCCTTGACATTGCAGAATTTTGCCTCCGGCACGGACTCTCCCGCACCAGAGGGGCGGCCGACGGAATGAACCGCGGCGTTCTGACGCCGGACACCGGGTGCACCACAGCGCCTAACGGGTTTTCTGATACGTGCGGACCGCGCGGTTGTGATCCGCCAGATTGGTGGAGAAAACATGGGTGCCGTCGTTTTTCGAGACGAAGTAAAGGGCGTTGGCATCGGCCGGACGAAGGACCGCCTCCAGGGCGGCGCGGCCCGGGTTGCAGATCGGTCCCGGCGGCAGGGCCGGGATGACATAGGTATTGTATGGGGTGGCCTGCCTGAGATGGGCCCTGGTCAGGTTGCCGGTGAAGTCGGGGATGCCGTAGATGACCGTGGGGTCGGACTGCAACCGCATGTTGCGCTGCAGCCGGTTGAGGAACACCCGGGCGATGAGCGGCCGTTCTTCAGCCACGCCTGTCTCTTTTTCGACGATGGAGGCCAAGGTGACCAACTGGTGCCGGGTCATCGGGCCCGGTTCAGCGGGACGGATTGTTGCCCACTCCCGCTCAAACTGTGCCACCATCAGGCGCAGTACCGATGCTTCGTCGGTCTCCTGGCGAATGAGGGTGTAGGTTTCGGGAAACAAGTAGCCTTCGAGATGCTCCACCTCGATCCCCAGGCCGCGCAGAAAGCCCGGGTCGCGGGCAAGCGCGAGGAAGCGGTCGCGACGTACCCACCCTTGCCCGGCGAAAATCGTCGCCACCTGTTCCACGGTCAGGCCTTCCGGAACGGTGACCTGGTGCCGGATGGTGGCGCCGGTGGCGAGCAGTTGCAGGACTTCGGGCGGGGTCAGGCCGGCGGGGAAACGGTACTCGCCCGCCTTGAGCCGGGTGGTGAGGCCGGCGAAGCGAACAAGGGCAAGGTAGCGGATGTCATCCTTGAGGATGCCTTTGGCGGCAAGAATCGCCCCGATGCCACGCACCCCCGTCCCCCGGGGGATGACCACGATCACCTCGTCCCGCCCGGCCGGGGCGGTGGTCAGGTACGACCAGAACCACAACCCCGTTCCGCCGGCAACGGCGAGGAGGAGCAGCAGGAGGCCGACGAGCAGCTTGCGCATCACCACGCTGCCAACAGGCCGACCGGTTCAGCCGGACGACAACGGTTCACGGTTCGGGCTTGTCCGCTGCGGCCGGCTTGCGCCGGCGTGGAATCTTGCCCAGGGTGAGTTCGATCACCTGGTCCATGTGACCGACCGGAAAGAAATGGATCTTCTTGCGCAACTCCTCCGGGATCTCCACCAGGTCCTTCTGGTTTTCTTCGGGGATGATCACCTTGTCGATGCCGGCCCGGAGCGCGGCCAGGGCCTTGTCCTTGAGTCCGCCGATGGGCAGCACCCGGCCGCGCAGGGTCACCTCGCCGGTCATCGCCAGGCCGGGTTTCACCGCCTTGCCGCTGATCGCGGAAAAGAGCGCCGTGGTCATGGTGATACCGGCCGAAGGTCCGTCCTTGGGGATGGCGCCGGCCGGCACGTGGATGTGGATGTCGACTTTGTCGAAATACTCCGGCTCCACCCCCAGTTCCTTGTTACGGCTGCGACAGTAGCTGAGCGCCGCCTGGGCGCTTTCTTTCATGACCTCGCCCAGTTGGCCGGTGAGCAGGAGTTTGCCCTTGCCGGGCAGCACCGAGGTCTCGATGTGCAGCAGTTCGCCGCCGACCTCGGTCCAGGCGAGCCCGTTGACCAGGCCCGGATGACCGCTGGTGTCGAGCAGGGCATCGTGCAGAAACTTGGGCGGCCCCAGGTACTTCTCCACCGTCTTCTCCGAGATCACGTAGGGTCCCTTGCCACCCTCGGCCACCTTGCGGGCGATTTTCCGGCAGACCTTGCCGATCGCCCGCTCCAGGTTGCGCACGCCGGCCTCGTGGGTGTAGCGGCTGATAATGATCTCCATGATCGCGTCGTCCAGTTTGATCTGGCCGGCCTTGATGCCGTTCTCGCTGATCTGTCGGGGCAGCAGGTACTTACGCGCGATCACCATCTTCTCTTCCAGGGTGTAACCGGACAGCTGGATGACCTCCATGCGGTCCAGCAGCGGGCCGGGTATGGTGTCACTCCGGTTGGCGGTGGTGATGAACATGACCTTGGAGAGATCGAACGGCAGGTTCATATAGTGATCGGAGAAGGTGTTGTTCTGCTCCGGGTCGAGCACCTCGAGCAGGGCCGAGGAGGGGTCGCCGCGGTAGTCGTCGCCGATCTTGTCGATTTCGTCCATCATGAACACCGGATTGTTGGTGCCCACGCTCTTCAGACCCTGCAGAATGCGTCCGGGCAGGGCGCCGATGTAGGTCCGCCGGTGACCGCGGATTTCGGCCTCGTCGCGCATGCCGCCCAGCGACAGCCGGTAGAACTTGCGGCCCATGGCCTTGGCGATGGCTTGGCCGAGCGAAGTCTTGCCCACGCCGGGGGGACCGACAAAGCAGATGATCGGGCCCTTGGTGTTCTCGTTGAGTTTGCGCACAGCCAGGTATTCGAGGATGCGCTCCTTGATCCGGTCGAGCCCGTAATGGTCCTCGTCGAGGATGTCGGCCGCCACCTTGAGGTCGAGCAGATCCGTCGACGATTCCTTCCAGGGCAGGTCGATAAACCAGTCGAGATAGGTGCGCACAATGGTCGCCTCGGAGGCGTCGGGGTGCATCATCTCCAGCCGCTTGAGCTGCTTCTTCGCCTCTTTCTTGGCGTACTTGGGCATCTTCTTCCTGCGCAGCTGCTTGCGCAGGTCTTCGATCTCCTGGGAGTAGCCGTCCTCGTCGCCGAGTTCGCGCTTGAGCGCCTGGATCTGCTCGCGCAGGAAATACTCGCGCTGGCTGCGCGACATCTCCTCCTTGGCGTCGGACTGGATCTTGGCCTGGACCGTGGACACCTCCAGTTCCTTGTGCAGCAAATCGGCCACCAGGCGCAGCCGCTCGGTGGGGTCGATGGTCTCAAGGATCTTCTGCGACTCGGCGATCTTCAGGCGCAGGTTGGAGCCCACCAGGTCGGCCAGCCGGCCCGGCTCCTCGATATTGTTGATGATCATCATCAGATCCGAGGAGAGCAGACCACGCAGACTCATGATCTTTTCAGTCTGCTCGCGCACGGTGCGCATCAGCGCCTCGGTTTCGACGGTGATCTCACCGGCCTCGGGCTCGTCGATGAGGTCGATCTCCACCCGGTAGAACGGCTTCTGCTGCTGGAAAGAGCGCACCCGCGCCTTGGAAATGGCCTGCACCAGCACCTTCAGGCGGCCGTCGGGCAGTTTCAGGGTGCGCATGATCATCGACACCATGCCCACGCTGTACAGGTCTTTCTCTTCGGGATCGTCCTTGGTCGGATCCTTCTGGGTGACCAGCATGAGCAGCTTGTTTTTGCTCAGCCCCTCGTTGACGGCCTCGATGGAGCCGGGCCGACCGACAAAGAGCGGGATGATCATGTAGTTGAACACCACCACATCGCGCACCGCCATCATGGGCAGGGACTCGGGGATCTCCAGATCCTGCGTGCTTTCCCCGAAATCCCCCATACTGGTCGATAACGAATCGTCGAATTCCACGTTATTCCTCCTTCCTATCGCTCAGGCGCGATCGAATGTCTTTCTGGATAATCGGGGGACAGTAAACATGCCCCCCGGTGAAGTCAAGCGGGCGCACCTGCCCGTCCGGCAAAGAAAATTTCGCTTGAATAATTGCCGGTGCATCAATATAGAGAGCCAGTCCCCGCCGCTTGCCTCAGACTGCCAAGGAGCCGGTTATGCTGACCCCAGGATCCTTTTTCGATCTCGCCGATTCCCCTTGCGGGGATCTTTTCACCGGCTGCGCCCACGTCTGGGAGCCGCTGAAAAAGCTCAAGGCCTACATCGACGCCCGCACCGAGCCGACCTTCCGCCACGTCTGCCTGACCGACGGCGTGCCGCTCGACAGCCCCTATGTGTTCTTCAACGGTAAACTGCGCAACGCCCGCGAGTGCATCATCACCTACGGTGACACCAGCAGGGGCGGGTTGAGCGTCTGGGAAAACGGGCAGATCCTCGAGGGCGCCTCGGTGATCATGGGCGGGGCGGTGATGGTGGGCAGGAACATCAGAATCGGCCGGGGGGTGCTCATCGAATCCGGGGCCATGGTCAAGGCGCCGGCGATCATCGGCGACTATTCGGAAATCCGCCAGGGGGCCTACCTGCGCGGCTACTGCCTGATCGGCCGGCGTTGCGTGGTCGGCCACACCACCGAGGTCAAGCACTCGATCTTCCTCGACGACGCCAAGGCCGGCCACTTCGCCTACATCGGCGACTCGATCCTCGGCGCCAACGTCAACCTGGGAGCGGGCACGAAATTCGCCAACCTGCGCTTTCTGCCCGGCACCGTCATCGTGCGCACGCCGCAGGGCACCGTGGACACGGGCCTGCACAAGCTCGGCGCGATCCTCGGCGACCGGGTCCAGACCGGCTGCAACTCGGTAACCAGCCCCGGCACCCTCATCGGCCCGGACAGTTTCCTCATGCCGAACGTTACGGCCCCTTCCGGAGCACACCCTCGAAAAAGCGTGATACGCTAGCACCCGGCCGCACCCGTTCCTCCACGGCCAGCGGCGACCCCTGACCCGCGTACTCGTACAGGGCGAAGAAAAAGGCGAAGAGAATGCCGAAGGTGAAAAACAGCCGGAGCAGCCTGTCCCAGGGCGGCCAGCCCCGGCCGGACAGGTGCCGGACCACGGCGGCGAGGATGTAGGCAAAGCCGATGGCGTAGGGCGCGGTGAGCAGCATCTGCGAGAGGGTGCCGACCGCGATCTCGGTCAGGTTGGCGCCCAGGCGCAGATGAAAGAGCAGGTAGGCCAGGGCCGTCAGCACAAACGTAATTTTTTCCCGTAACGTCGTCATTTATGAACCAGTTCGCGGTCTGCATTTTTCCCGAGTCGGTCCCCCGCGGGGACCAGGTCGCCCCCCTTGTACAGGCTTTCGGCCAGGTTGTCCACCTGCAACCGGTCGAGGACGAACCGCTCGTCGCCCCCTCCCCCGCCATTCTGGAGATGCTGCAGCGCGGCCGGCTCCGCCTGGTCACGCCCGTGCCGCTCGGCGACCGGCGGGACCGTTTCCTTGCCCTGGTGCGCGACATGGAGCAGCGCCAGGACGACTATCTCAACCAACTCGCCCTGCTCACCCTGGCGGACCTGCACCGGCACGCCCGGCCGGAGGCGGGCCGTTCGATTCTCTCCGACCTGCTGCGGCGCGCGGCGATCGGCGAACGCGAGGAAGAGGAAACGGCAATGCGCCTCTGGCAGGCGCGTCTGGTCCTCAAACTGGGGGAACTGTTCGATGCGCAGCAGGCTGACCTGGACGAGGCGTTGCAGGCCATTGACAGCCGGCAGGAGAATTTGCTGAAAGAGCTGCGCGAGGAGACGGACGACCTGTTCGCCCTGACCGACAGCCTGCAGGAGGGGGGGCAGCGGGCCGAGGCGATGCTCGCTCACCGGCTCAAGGCGTGGAGCCGGCTGTTCTTCCACCGGCCGTCTCTGCCGGTGCCGACACTGTTCGTCACCGCCCACCCGGCCGCACTGGACACCCTGGCGGACCGCTATGAAGCGGAGCGGCGGCAGGGTCCGCGGCAACTCGCCAGCCTGGAACTGCCCGCCTTCAACGGGACAACCGAGGTGGCGGACACGCCGCTCCTCGACACCTGCCCGACCCTGCGGGCTGCCCTGTCGTCAACCGACGGGGAGGATAAGGCCGCACAGTGGCGGCAAGGCGAGGCGGAATGGGCCCGCCGACTGGACGAGGTGTTCCCGCAGACGCAAGGCGGACGCAACCGGCTCGACCTGTATGCCTTTCCCGGTGTGAGTGCCCGGCAGCTCTTCCTCGCCGCTTTTGCCGGCGAACGCCCCCTTCCGGATAACACCGTCCCATCGGAGCAACCCCTCACCCTGGTCGGTGTGCTGAGCGCCGCCTGATCGATCAATCGCCGCCTGGCATCGCCGCCGCACCCGAAACCTGAACTGGTGGTCGCCAGCGGGTGACGACCACCGTAGACAAGGCCGAACAGCCTGTCTCATGGCCCGGCAGGTCAGGCAGAAACGGCCCGCGCCGGAGCAGACGCCGATGCGCGGTCCCGCCGTCCTGCCGCGGGCGCCATGCCCACGCCCCTTTCCCAGGGATGGCCCCCGTCATCCCCCCTGCCCTGAAAAAACTCCGTTTCAGACCACCTTGTCCTCGCACTCCTCGCGGTAGGGGTTGATGGTCATCACCGGGCAGCAGGCTGTCTTCACCACCTTGTCGGCAACGCTGCCGAACATGATCCGCTCCACTCCCTTGTAGCCGTGCGTGCCCATGACGATGAGCTGCACCTTCTTCCTGGCGGCGTACTTGAGGATCTCCTCGGCCACGTCGCCGGCCAGCACCTTGCTGGTCACCTCGGTCACGCCGGCGGCGGCGAACATCTCCCGCTGCTCTTCCATGAACGATTCCATCTGCTGCTGGGCCGAGGCGAACAGTTCCTCCTCGAGGTTCGGCAAGTTGATCGGCGGCACGAAGAAGCCGCTGTAATCCTCGAAGTTCTGCACCACGAAGACGAGATGCAGCTCCGCCTTGAAGGTGCCGGCCACAGAGGCGGCGGCCTTGGCGATCTTGCCGGCATTGTCGGAGAAATCGATCGGGGTCAGGATGCTCTGGATGTTCATCACGCTCTCCCTCCTGGTAAAGGCAAATGGTTTGGAATTGTTTAAAAATAAAACGATTGCGGAGAATTGCCACAATTATTGTCGCGTCGGGACAGCCGTCCATCCCCGCCCGGACAAAGCAGTTGACCCTGCCAGCCGGGAGGAATATAGTCTTTTGTACTTCGTTGGCCGCAGCCCGTTCCCACAGGGTGGCGGCAGCCGACCGGGCGCCCTGTGCCTGCCGGCCGCCTGGCCCTCCATCCACCCCCGCTTCCCCTTCCACCGTTGTGCAACACCGAGAAACCTATGGAATTTTCGCCGAAATGGATCGCCTGGGAGATCACCCGCCGCTGCAACCTCCGCTGTGTACACTGCCGCTCGTCGTCGCAGCTCGAGGTCGAGGGACACCCGGACTTCTCTCTGGACGAGGCGAAACGGGTCCTCGACGACATCCGCAGCTACGCCAGCCCGGTGGTGGTGCTCTCCGGCGGTGAACCGCTGCTGCGCTCGGACGTGTTCGACATCGCCAGCTACGGCACCGGACTCGGCCTGCGCATGTGCCTGGCCACCAACGGTTCGCTGGTGACCGCGGACACCTGTCGGCAGATCACCGAGAGCGGCATCAGGATGGTCTCGCTCAGTCTGGACGGCTCCACCGCCCCGGTGCATGACGATTTCCGCAATCAACCCGGCGCCTTCGACGGGGTCATGAACGCCATCCGGCTGTTCAACGAGCACAACATCGACTTTCTCATCAACAGCTCGTTCACCAAGCGCAACCAGAACGAGGCGCCGAAGATCTACCAACTGGTCAAATCCCTGGGAGCCACCGCCTGGTACCTGTTCATGATCGTGCCCACCGGCCGCGGCGAGGAGATAATGGCCGAGCTGATCCCGCCGTACGAGTACGAGGCCATGCTCAACTGGCACTACGACATGGAAAAGGAGGAGGACGAGCTGCTCGTCCGGCCGACCTGCGCCCCCCAGTACTACCGGGTCGTGCTGCAGCGCGCCAAAGAGGAGGGCGAGAAGTTCAAACGACGCACGCTCAAGTTCTCCACCGGCGGTTCCAAAGGCTGCCTGGCCGGGCAGCTCATCTGCATGATCGATGTGGACGGCAACGTCCTGCCGTGCAGCTATTTCCCGCTGCCGGCGGGCAACATCCGGACCCAGTCGTTCCGCGAGATCTGGGAGGAGTCGCCGCTTTTCCTGGAAATGCGGGATTTCGCCGGGTACAAGGACCACTGCGGCCGCTGCGAATACCTGAACGTCTGCGGTGGCTGCCGGGCCAGGGCCTGGGCCGTCACCGGCGACTACCTGGCGGGCGAGCCGTTCTGCTCCTACCGACCGGGCCGCTGAGCCCGCTCGCCGGACCGCGCCGGTCACCGGCCCCATCCTCAACCATCGGCCGCAAGGCCACCCCACGGAGACCATGATGAACGACACCTTTCTCAAGGCCTGCCGCGGCGAACAGACTGCCTACACGCCGGTCTGGTTCATGCGCCAGGCCGGCCGCTACCTGCCCGAATACCAGCGGGTGCGCAGCCGGGTCAGCTTCCTCGAACTGTGCAAGCGGCCGGAGTTGTGCACCGAGGTGACCCTGCAGCCCATCGACCTGTTCGGCTTCGACGCGGCCATCCTCTTCTCCGACATCCTCATCCCCATGGAAGCCATGGGGCTCGACCTCGACTTCCACGAGGGCCGCGGTCCGGTTTTCGCCAATCCGGTGCGCAGCAGCCGTGCCGTGGACGCACTCCGCATCCCGGACCCGGAGGCGGAGCTGCCCTTTGTCCTCGAAACCATCCGCCTGCTCCGCCGGGAGCTGCAGGTGCCGCTCATCGGCTTTGCCGGCGCGCCGTTCACCCTGGCCACCTACCTGATCGAGGGCGGCAGTTCCAAGGTCTTCCTCAATACCAAGCGGATGATGTTCCAGGAACCGGACCTGTACGACCGCCTGCTCGCCAAAATCACCGCCTGCACCAGCGCCTACCTGCAGGCCCAGGCGCGCGCCGGCGCCCAGGCCCTGCAGCTGTTCGACAGTTGGGCCGGGGTGCTCGCCCCCTGCGACTACGAGCGGTTCGCCCTGCCCTGGGTGCGCTCGATCGTCGCCGACCTGCGCACCATGACCGATGTCCCGATCATCTATTTCGCCAACAACGGCGCCACCCTGCTGCCGCTGACCAGCACCCTGGAGGCGGACGTGCTCGGCGTCGATTGGCGCCTGCCCATCGGCGAGGCCATCCGCCAGGCCGGCAATCACGCCGTGCAGGGCAACCTCGACCCGGTCGCCCTGTTCCTGCCGCGGAAGCGGCTCGAGGAGCGCATCCGCACCATGCTCACCGAGGCCGCCGGGGCGAAGGGCTACATCTTCAACCTCGGCCACGGTATTCTGCCGGAAACCCCGCCCGAACAGGCGCGCATCGCGGTCGAGGCCGTCCACCGCTTCAGCGGCCGGTAACCGCCCGCCATGGTTGCCGCCGTACCCGTGCCGACGCTTGCCACCTGCCTCCAGCTGATGGAGCGCTACGAAATGCTGCCGCACATCCGTCACCACTCACTGGTGGTCGCCCGGCTGGCCGAGCAGCTGATCAGCGGGCTGATCGCCACCAACCCGGACCGGCCCCAGGCGGACCGCCAGCTGGTGATCGCCGGCGCCCTGCTCCACGACATCGCCAAGACCCCCTGTCTGAACAGCGAGTGCGACCATGCCCGCATGGGCGGCGAGATCTGCCGCGAGCACGGCTACGCGGAGATCGCCGCCATCGTCGAAGAGCACGTGCGCCTGCGCGACTTCGACCCGGACCGCTACGGCGACGGCCGCTTCACCGCCCCGGAGATCGTCTACTACGCGGACAAACGGGTGCGGCACAACGTGGTCGTGCACCTGGACGAGCGGCTGGAATACATCATCGACCACTACGGCCGCGGCAACCCGGTACGGCATCGGCTCATCCAAGAGAATTTTCAAAGCTGCCTCAACCTGGAGGAGTACCTGTTCCGCTGGCTGCCCTTTCCCCCGGCCCGGCTGGGCGCCTTCTGACCGTCTGCACCGGAGCGACCATGGCACCGTCCACCTTTGACTGGGTGCACGACTACCCCGCCGCGATCAGCGTCTGCGACACCAAAGGCACGATCATCGCCCTCAACCGGCGGGCCGCGGAGAATTTCCACCGGGACGGTGGTGCGCGCCTCGTCGGCACGAGCCTGTTCGCCTGTCACCCGGAGCCGGCCAACACCATCATCCGCCGCCTGCTGCGCGACCGCACGGCCAACACCTACGTGGTGGAAAAACACGGCAGGCGCAAACTTGTCCACCAGGCCCCCTGGTACCGGGACGGCGAGTTCGCCGGTCTAACCGAGACCATCATCGAACTGCCCGCCGAGGTGCCGACAAAACGGAGGGACTGACCGCGCCGCCCGGGCCCGCCCATACGAGTGGCCCCGCACGGCAATCGACCATCGCAACGACGGCCCGCAGGCCGTCCAAGGAGCAGCCATGCGCATATCCTTTCACGGAGCGGCGAAAAACGTCACCGGATCCTGTCACCTGGTCGAGTGCCAGGGCAAGCAGATTCTCATCGACTGCGGCCTCTACCAGGGCAACCGGGAAATCGACGAGGATAACCGCAACGATTTCGGCTTTGACCCGGCGGCCATCGATTACCTGCTGCTCACCCACGCCCACCTCGACCACTGCGGCCGCATCCCGCTGCTCACCCGGCGCGGCTTCCGCGGCACGGTGATCACCACCTCGGCCACCCGGGAACTGGCCCGGCTGGTGATGCTTGACTCGGCCCATATCCAGGAGGAGGAAGCCGGCTACCGCAACTACAAGGCAAAAAAGCGGCGCGACCGGGGCGATCGGATCGAACCGCTCTACAACACCCTGGACGCGCTCAACAGCATGGACGCCTTTGTCGACATCGCCCGTTTCGAGGAACGCCACGACCTCTGCCCGGGCATCAGCACCACCTTCTACGACGCCGGCCACATCCTCGGCAGCGCCTGCATCCTGCTGGAACTGGAAGAGGCGGGGAAAAAACGGCGGCTGCTCTTTTCCGGCGACCTCGGCTACAACGACCGGGCCATCCTGCCCGACCCGGCGGTGCCGCCCCAGGCCGACACGGTGATCATGGAATCCACCTACGGCGACCGGTTGCACAAGCGGCTGGAACCCTCCATCGACGAACTCTACCAGGCGATCAACAGCACCATCGACCGGGGCGGCAACGTTCTCATCCCGAGCTTCGCCCTGGAGCGCACCCAGGAGATCCTCTACTACCTGCGCGAGGGCATCGAGCAGCGCAAACTGCCACGCAGCCTGCAGGTGTTCCTCGATTCGCCCATGGCCATCAGCGCCACCCAGATCTTCCGCCGCCACCGCGAGTGCTTCGACGAGGAGACCTGGGCGGTGATCGCCGCCGGCCGCGATCCCTTCGAACTGCCCGGGCTGCGCATGACCCGCGATACCTCGGAATCCATCGCGCTCAAGCAGATGCGCGGCGCAGTGATCATCGCCGGATCGGGCATGTGCACCGGCGGTCGCATCCGCCACCACCTGCGCCACAACCTCTGGCGGCGAGAGGCCTCGGTGGTCTTCGTCGGCTACGCGGCCCGCGGCACCCTGGCCCGGCAGATCATCGACGGCGCCACCGAGGTGCGCATCTTCCAGGAGATGGTGGAGGTCAACGCCGAGACCTACACCATCGGCGGCTTCTCGGCCCATGCCGACCAGCAGGAACTGCTCAAATGGCACGGTCGCACCGGCTCGCCCGAGCGCACCTTCCTAGTCCACGGCGAGACCGCGGCCATGGAGGTGCTTGCCGGCCGCCTGACCGGTACCACCGTGGAGATGCCGGAACTGCACCAGTCCTTCGATCTCTGAGACCGGCCGGCCGGGGCGGAACGGTACCGCCCCGGCATCCGGCAGGACCGTCGTACCGCGGGAAAAAACAAAAAAACGCCCGGTTCCGGAAAATCCGGAACCGGGCGTTTTTGTCAACAGGCTTTGGCCGGCGCCCGTGGGCACCGGCAGGGCCGACAAGAGAATTACTTGGCGGCCTTGTCCACGGCGGCATCCGCCTTGTCCGTGGCCTCGGCGGCCTTGTCGAGAACCGCTTCCTTGGCGTCAGCAGCAGCCTCCTTGGTGGCGTCAGCGGCTGCGGCCGCCTTGTCCTTGGTGGCTTCGGCAGCGGCCTCGGCCTTGTCGGCTACGGCCTCCTTGGCATCAGCGGCGGCTTCCTTGGCATCAACGGCGGCTTCCTTGGTGGCGTCAGCGGTTGCAGCCGCCTTGTCCTTGGTGGCTTCGGCAACGGCCTCGGCCTTGTCGGCAGCGGCCTCCTTGGCATCAGCGGCGGCTTCCTTGGTGGCGTCAGCGGTTGCAGCCGCCTTGTCCTTGGTGGCTTCGGCAGCGGCCTCGGCCTTGTCGGCAACGGCCTCCTTGGCATCAGCGGCGGCTTCCTTGGTGGCGTCAGCAGCTGCGGCCGCCTTGTCCTTGGTGGTCTCGGCGGCGGGTGCGGTCTTGTCGACGATCGCGCCCTTGGCGTCGGCAGCGGCCTCCTTGGTGGCATCAACCGCTTTGGCGGCCTTGTCCTTGGTCACCTCCCAGGCCTTGACAGCGGAATCCTTGGTGGCCTCGCTCACCGCGCCGGCCGCTTCCTTCACTTCCTGGCCGGCAGCCTGCCAACCTGCGGCCTTCTCGCTGGCCAGGGCTCCACCAGCACTCAGCAGACAGCCGGCAGCGGCCAAAACACAAACACGAAAAAACTTTTTCCGGTAAACAGTCGTCATAATCATTCCTCCTTTGCATGCGTTGATCTGACGTGCATAATAAATCTTGTTTAATTTAAGACCTATTCTCCGCAAGGCAAGGTTTTTTCCCGTTTTTTTCCCGCAGGGCCCCAGGGGAAGGGTGGCGCCGGTCGACGACCTGTGGCTGGAACTCCCCAGAAAATGGTGGTATACATCGATGGTTTCCGGCTCAGATGACCACCGCCGGAACACCCGCCCCCGCCGGGCATCCGGCCGCTCCGGGCCGGCCCTGCGCCCTCCAGAGCAACTCTTGTGACGATCACCATGGTGCCACGCCCCCTCCTCCTCTGTCTCTGCTGCCTCCTCGTCCTGCTGGCAGATCCCGCCGCCTCGACCCCCACCGACGCGCCCCCCGACCGCTGGACCGCCGAGCAAGCCGTGCAGTTCGCCCGCGCCCACAGCCCGGATGCCCACGCCGCCCGGGAGCGGATCAGGATGGCCGAGGCCGATATCCGCGCGGCCCGCGCCGCCTTCTTTCCGCAGCTCGGGGTAAGCGGCGAGTACAGCCGCACCGACAACCCCATGTACTCCTTCGGCAACATCCTCAACCAGGGACAGTTCACGAGCGACATCGACTTCAACGACCCGGGCATTACCGACACCCTGCAGGCCCGGGCCACGCTCCAGTACCGCTTCTACAACGGCGGCCACGACCGGGCGGTCCTGGCCGCGGCCGATGAGCGCAGCCAGGCAGCCGGACACGACCGGGCGGCGGTCTTTGCCCGCCTCGCCAATGCGGTGGTGCGCGCCTTTCACACCATCCGCCAAGCCGAGGACACGGTTTCGGCACGGCAGAGCGCGGTGGCGGCGATCACCGCCTCGCTGGAGGTGGCGCAAGCCCGTTTTGCGGCCGGCACCCTGCTCAGGGAAGACCTGCTCAACCTCGAGGTGCAGCAGGCCCGTGCCGAGGAGCAGCGCATCCAGGCCCGACACGGCCTCGATCTCGCCCGGCGGGGTTTCCGCAACCTGCTTGGCCTCAGCGGCGGCGAGGTCCTGCTGGACGCGACCGGCAGCGATGTGCAGAAGGTGCCGGACCAACACGCCACCGCCGGCCGACCCGAACTCGTGGCCATGGCCGCCGCGGTGCGCGCCCTGGAGGCAGAGGTGCAAAAAGCGACGGCCGGCCGCCGGCCCTCGGCCGACGCCTTTGCCTCCTACCAGACCGAAACCGGGCTTGAGCACGACGGCTCGGGCAACTCGTGGCTGGCCGGGATGCGTCTCAATTACACCCTGTTCGACGGCCGGCGGACCGACGCTGCCGTGGATCAGGCCACGGCCCGGCTGGCCGGGGCGCGCGCCGAGCAGCGCAAGCTGCAGCTGGCCGTCGACCTGGAGGCCGAGCAGGCGCGACTCGCCCTCGCCCAGGAGGAGGAGCGCCTCAAGGTCACGGCCCGGATGGTGGCCGCGGCCGCGGAAAGCGCACGGCTGGCCCGGCTGCGCTTCACCGAGGGCGTGCTGCTCGCCTCGGACCTCATCGACACCGAAAACCGGCTGACCGACGCCCGCATCAGCCACGCGCTCGCCACCTCCGCCCGCTCCATCGCCGTTGCCGACCTGCGCCGGGCCGTTGGCCTCGGCCAATTCAACGAGGAAAACTGACGCCATGACACCTGCCGCCCACCCGGTTCGTCTGCTGCCCGCCCTGCTGCTGCTGTCCGCCCTCCTCACCCTGCGCCTGCTGCTGCCGGTCCCGGTCACCGCCGCGCCCGCCCCGACCGGTGAGCCGGTGGTGGTGCCGGTGGCCCGCGTTGAGGCGCGCGAAATTCCCTCCCTGGTCGAACTGACCGGCACCGTGCAGGCGGCGGAGCGGGCCGCCATCAGCGCCAAGGTGAGCGGCGTGGTCAGTCGCGTGGATGTGACCCTCGGGTCGACGGTGGCTGCGGGCGAGATGCTGGTCGTCCTCGAGGCCGGCGAGATCACCGCCCGGCTCCGGCAGGCCGAGGCCCAGCTGGCCCAGGCAAAACGCCACCTCGAGCGCGACCGCGGTCTGCTCGCCAGGAACGCCGCCACCCCGGACGCGGTCAGGACCATGGCCGACCAGTTCGCCATCGCCCAGGCCGCCCACCAGGAGGCGCGGTCCATGCTCGCCTACACCACCATCACCGCGCCCTTTGCAGGCGTGATCACCGCCAAGCGGGTCAACGCCGGCGCCCTGGCCACGCCCGGCACGGTGCTGCTCGAAATGGAGGACAACCGCCACCTGCAGGTCCGCACCGCCCTGCCCGAAAGCCTCATTGCGCGTGTCCACATCGGTGACCAGCTCACCGTCCATGTCCCCGCGGCCGGATTCGAGGCGGCAGCCACGGTTGCCGAAATCGGCCCGGCGTCCGACCCGGGCTCGCGCACCGCTGCGGTCACCCTGGACCTGCCGGCGGGAGTGGACCTGCGCAGCGGCCAGTTCGCCCGCGTGCGTGTCCCCGGTGCATCGGCCATTGCCCTGCTCGTGCCCGAGTCCGCGGTGGTCCCGGCTGGACAGATGGACAGGGTGTTCGTCATCGAGGGGGACACAGCCCGGCTGCGCTTGGTGCGCACCGGCCAGCGCCGTGACGGCCGGATCGAGATCCTCGCCGGCCTCGACCCGGGCGAGATGGTCGCCACCGGCAACAACCGGCTGCTCGAGAACGGCCGGCGCGTGCAGGTGCAGCCGTGAAGGACCAAACCTCCGGGCCGGGCTTCGCCGGACGGCTGACCGCGGCCTTTGTCAACTCCAGGCTCACCCTCATCGGCCTGGCCGCCTCGCTGCTGCTCGGCCTGATGGCCCTCACCCTGCTCCCCCGCGAGGAGGAGCCGCAGATCAAGGTGCCGATGATCGACGTCATTGTCACCATGCCCGGCGCCACCCCGGAGGAGATCGAGCAGCGGCTGGCCGTACCCATGGAAAAGCTGCTCTACGAACTGCCCGGGGTGGAATACATCTACTCCACCTCCACCCCCGGGCAGTGTCTGCTCATCGCCCGGTTCTACGTGGGCACGGATTTCGAGGAGGCCATTGTCAGCCTCAACCAGAAGCTGCAGACCAACTTCGACCGCATCCCCCACGGCGTCTCGCGGCCGCTCATCAAGCCGCACAGCATCGACGACGTGCCCATCCTCGCCCTCACCTTCCACTCGAAGACCTACGACCACTTCACCCTGCGCCGGCTGGCCGCCCAGGTGGACGACGCCATCAAGTCCATCTTCGAGGTGGCCGAGACCCGGCTCATCGGCGGCACCCGGCGGCAGCTGCGGGTGGAGTTCGACCCGCTGGCCCTCACCGCCCGGGGTTTGAGCCCAACCGACCTGGCCGAGCGGCTGCGCGCCGCCAACCAGCAGTCGCACTCCGGCGTGTTGCGCAGCCAGAACGCGGAGATCACCGTGCAGACCGGTGCCTTCCTCGCCTCGGCGGCCGAGGCCGGCCGCATCGTGGTCGGCGTACACCAGGGGAGTCCGGTCTACCTGGACGAGGTCGCCCGCCTCACCGACGGCCCGGAGGCGCCCCATTCCTATGTGCTGTTCGGCACGGGCGGCGGGGAGGGCGACCCGCAGGCAGCGGTCACGCTGTCCGTAGCCAAGCGGCCCGGGGCCAACGCAGTGCACGTGGTCGAGACGGTGCTCGCCAAGGTTGAGAGCCTCAAGGGCACACTCATCCCGCCCGAGGTGGCGGTCACCATCACCCGGGACTACGGCGAGACCGCGGCGGAAAAATCGAACGAACTACTGCTGCACATGGGCATTGCCGTGTTCGGGGTGGCGGTCTTGATCCTGTTCTTCCTCGGCTGGCGCGAGTCGCTCATCGTCCTGCTGGCCATCCCCTCGACCCTGTCGCTGACCCTGCTCCTGTTCTACCTGTACGGCTACACCCTCAACCGCATCACCCTGTTCGCACTCATCTTTTCCATCGGCATCCTGGTGGACGACGCCATCGTCGTGGTCGAAAACATCGTCCGCCACCGCCGCCTGCCGGCCAACCAGCGCGCCTCGCTCAGAGAAATCGCCGTGGCCGCGGTGATCGAGGTGGGCAACCCGACCATCCTCGCCACCTGGGCGGTGATCGCCGCCATCCTGCCCATGGCCTTTGTCGGTGGGCTGATGGGCCCGTACATGCGGCCCATCCCGGTGGGCGCCTCGGCGGCCATGGTCTTTTCGCTGCTGATCGCCTTCACGGTCACGCCCTGGGCCGCCATCCGCATCCTGCGCAAGCCCGGGGTGCAGGCGGAGGCGGACACCGGCCACGACCCGGACCACGCCCCGGACGACTGGTTCACCCGGCTCTACCACCGCATCATGGACCCACTGCTCGCCCACGCCCGCTGGCGGCTCGGCTTCTTCGCGGTGATCGTGCTGCTGCTCGTCGGCGCCTGCTCCATGGTCGTCTTCGGCGGGGTCAAGGTGAAGATGCTGCCCTTTGACAACAAGTCCGAGTTCCAGATCATCCTCGACCTGCCCGAGGGCTCGACCTTGGAGCAGAGCGCCCGGGTGGCCACGGAGATGGCCGCGGCGGTCGGCCGCGAACCCGAGGTGGTCGACTGGCAGATCTACGCCGGCACGGCCGCGCCCTACAACTTCAACGGCCTGGTGCGTCACTACTTCCTCCGCTCCGGCCCGACCGTGGCCGACATCCAGGTGAACCTGCGCACCAAGGGCGAGCGTGACGCGCAGAGCCACGACATCGCCACCCGGGTGCGACCGGCGATGGCGGCCATCGCCGAGAAATACGGCGCGACCGTGGCCGTGGCCGAGGTGCCGCCCGGACCGCCGGTGCTGCAGACCCTGGTGGCCGAGATCTACGGCCCGGACGAAGAGAGCCGGCTGCGGCTGGCCGAGGCGGTGCGCACCATCTTCGCCGAAACCGACGGCGTGGTGGACATCGATTGGTACCGGGAGCGGGAGCGCAGCAAGCTGGTGTTCCTTGTCGACAAGGAGAAGGCGGCCCTGAACGGCCTGTCCGAGGCGGAGATTGCCCGCGCCGTGGCCCTGGGCCTGTCCGGCCGATCCATCGACCTGTTCCACCAGCCGCGCGACCGGGAGGAGATCGACATCGTCCTGCAGCTGCCGCAGGCAGAACGCGCCCGGGTGGACACGCTGCTCGACATCGGCCTGCGGCCGGAGAACGACCCGCAGGCGCCGCTCGTGCCGCTGCGCGAGCTGGTGCGGGTGGAGGAGCGGCCGGTGGACCAGCCCATCTACCGCAAGAACCTCAAGCCGGTCATTTACGTGACCGGCGACGTGGCCGGCAGCGCGGAAAGCCCGGTCTACCCGATCCTGCAGATGAACAAGCGGCTGGCCGAGCTGGACGCGGGCCAGTTCGGCGGCCAGGCGGGCGCGGTCCGCGTCTACAACCTGCGTCAGCCCTTCCTGGACAGCGAGCCGGCGATCAAATGGGACGGCGAGTGGCACATCACCCTGGAGGTGTTCCGCGACCTGGGGTTGGCCTTCTGCGTGGTCATGGTGCTCATCTACATGATCATGGTCGGCTGGTTCAAGGACTACGTCACCCCGCTGGTGGTGATGGCGGCCATCCCCTTCTCGCTCATCGGTATCCTCCCGGCCCACTGGGCCCTGGGCGCCTTCTTCACCGCCACCTCAATGATCGGCTTTATGGCCGGGGCAGGCATCGTGGTGCGCAACTCGATCATCCTGGTGGACTTCATCGAGCTGCGGATCAGCCACGGCCTGCCGCTTGCAGAGGCGGTGGTCGAGGCCGGGGCCATTCGCTTCAGGCCCATGCTGCTCACCGCGTTGGCGGTGGTGATCGGCGCCTCGGTGATCCTCGCCGACCCGATCTTCCAGGGCCTGGCCATCTCGCTCATGTTCGGCGAGATCGCCTCGCTGTTGATCAGCCGCATGGCCGTGCCGGTACTCTACTTCATGGTCAAAAAGCGGCGGCAGCCGCAACCGGCCCAGCAGACGTGAAAACTGGAGCCACCTGAGAACCAGCTTGCCGGGTCATATAAAATTTTATATATACAGATGAACAATCCCAAACCGGTCGAATTCCGGGGCAGGTCCCTCGATGATCTTCGCGCCTTCCCGCTCGCGGCCAGGCGTGAGGCGGGCTATCAGCTCGACCGGGTGCAGAACGGCCAGGAACCGGACGACTGGAAACCCATGAACAACGTGGGCCAGGGTGTGCAGGAAATCCGGATTCGGGACGCATCCGGGGCGTTTCGGGTCCTCTATGTTGCCAGGTTTGCGGACACCGTCTATGTGCTGCATTGTTTCCAGAAGAAGACAGAGAAGACGAGCAAGGCCGATGTGGACCTGGCAGCCAGGCGTTACCGCGATGTGTTGAAGGAGTTGAGACAATGAGCAAACAACGATTTGCCAGCGTCTGGGATGCCATTGAGGACACCCCGGAAGAAGCTGAAAACATGAGGCTGCGTTCCATCCTGATGATGGCGCTGAAAAACCACCTGACCCGCACCGGCATGAGCCAGGCGCAGGCCGCCAAGCTCCTTGGTGTGACCCAACCGCGGGTCTCTGACCTGATGCGTGGCAAGATCAACCTGTTCGGCCTTGACGCGCTGGTGAACATGGCGACGGCTGCCGGGCTGCAGATTGAACTGCGGGTCCTCGAATCCGCCTGAGCATCTCCAAACCCACCTTCCTGCGCCACGTTGAAACACACCCGGTTCTTCTCCGGCCGCCCCACTCCTGAAACCTTCACCATCCGCAGGCCGCACCATGCCCAGGCACCAGCTTCCGCAAACCGCGACAACGCATGGTCTCAACCCGAATCAGACCCGACAGCTGCTCGAACAGAGCGCCGTCCGCGAACTGATCCGGGACCAGGACTCGCTCTGGCACATCCTGTTCGAGGAATCGCGTGACGGCATCGTCGTGCTCGACCAGGAAGGCCGCGTCCACGAGGCAAACCGCCGGTTCGCGACCATGCTCGGCTACACCCTGGAGGAGGTGCGCACCCTGCACGTGTGGGACTGGGACAACCAGTTCAGTGCGGAGGAACTGCGCGGCATGATCCGCCAGATCGACGGCACCGGCCACCACTTCGAGACGCAGCAGGTGCGCCGGGACGGCTCGGTCATCGACGTGGAACTGAGCAACAGCGCCACCCTGTTCCGCGGGCAGAAGATGATCTTCTGCATCTGCCGCGACATCACCGAGCGCAAGAAGGCCGAGGCGCGCATCCACCTGCTGGCCACCACCGACAGCCTCACCGGCCTGCTCAACCGCGGTGAGTTCGGCCGCCGCCTCGACCGCGAAATCGACCGGGCCCGGCGCTACGCCACGCCGCTGTCCCTGATGCTTTACGATCTCGATCATTTCAAGCGGGTGAACGACAGCTTCGGCCACCCGGCGGGCGACGAGGTGCTGCGCGAGACGAGCCGACTGGTGCGGGAGAAGGTGCGCTGCGTGGACTGCGCCGCGCGCTGGGGCGGGGAAGAGTTCATCATCCTGCTGCCGCAGACCGGACTGGAGGGCGCGACCAGCACCGCGGAAAAGCTGCGCCGGGCCATCGCCGACCTGCCCTTCGCCGCCATGCCGGCGGTGACCGCCAGTTTCGGGGTCACCCCCTTCGCCGCCGGGGACGATGCCTTCACCCTGGTCAAACGGGCCGACGAGGCCCTCTACCTGGCCAAGACCCGCGGTCGCAACCGGGTCGAGTGCTTGACGGCAGGGGTGCTGTGAGGGCGATGGTCATGAGAGCCGCAGGAACAACGGGACCATTGCTGGCAGCAAAGGGTTTTCTGCGCCAGCGAGAGGCCGCAAACCGGAGGGAATCCCTTCAGGAAAAATGCCTCCACAAAGACAGAGCGGCACGGCCAACCTCTTGAAAGGCTAGACAGCTGCCCTTTTCCCCGAAGTACTGAAAACAGCGGCTCACGCAGAGGAGCGCAGAATGCATATATGGGTCGATGCTGACGCCTGCCCCAAGGTCATCAAAGAAATTCTCTTTCGGGCCGCTGAACGTGATGGAATTGTCATGACTTTGGTGGCCAATCAGGCGATGGTCACACCGCGACTGAAGAATATCCGTTCATTGCGCGTCGCCGCTGGTTTTGACATGGCGGACAATGAAATTGTCAAGCGGTTGACTGCCGGTGATCTGGTCATCACCGCGGATATTCCCCTGGCCACGGAAGTCATTGCCAAGGGAGGCTTTGCCCTGAATCCCCGGGGAGAATTGTACACCCAAGACAATATCCAGAATACACGCAGTGTTCGTGACTTCATGGACAGCCTGCGGGCAGCGGGCGTGGAAACCGGCGGGCCCGCCATGTTCAGCCAGAGAGACCGGCAAAACTTCGCCAATCAACTGGACCGCTTCCTCTCATCCCAGATTCGTCGAGAAAAGAGATAGAATTCACTACGAATCTGACCAGAACGCAGCGAAGCCGGTTCTGCTTGTACAAACCACTCTGAGGTCTCTATCATGATTACCTTTTTGCAGCAGTTCAGTCCTGTGACCCAAGCGCTTTTCGCGACCCTGTTCACCTATGGGTTGACCGCCGCCGGAGCCGGGCTGGTGTTCATGAACCGGGAGATCAATCAACGGCTCCTCGACGCCCTGCTCGGTTTTGCCGCCGGGGTGATGATCGCCGCCAGTTTCTGGTCGCTGCTGGCCCCCGGCATTGAGATGGCCGAGCAGATGGGCCACATTCCCTGGTTGACCGCCGCCATCGGCTTCATGGGCGGCGGCGTCTTTATGCGCCTGATCGACAGGATCCTGCCCCATCTCCACCCCGGCTTGGCCATGTCGCAAAGCGAGGGCATCAAAACCTCGTGGCAGCGCAGCACCCTGCTGGTGTTGGCCATCACCCTGCACAACATCCCCGAGGGCTTGGCCGTCGGCGTCGCTTTTGGCGCGGTGGCCGCCGATCTGCCTTCCGCCTCCATGGGTGGGGCCATTGCCCTGGCCATTGGCATCGGGCTGCAGAATTTTCCCGAGGGCACAGCGGTGTCGATGCCGCTGCGACGGGAAGGCATGAGCCGGATGAAAAGCTTTCTGCTCGGTCAAGCCTCGGGGCTGGTGGAGCCTGTCGCCGGTGTGCTTGGCGCCTTATTTGTCCTCAGGATGCAGAACATCCTGCCCTATGCCCTCTGTTTTGCCGCCGGCGCGATGATCTTTGTGGTGATTGAGGAACTCATTCCCGAATCCCAGCGCAACCCCGCCAATATCGACCTGGTCACCATGGCGACCCTGGCCGGCTTTACCACCATGATGATCCTGGACGTCGCCTTGGGCTGACGGGACTCTTTGCGGGAAATTCGGGGGCCCTCGGCCGATATGAACAGCACGATACGTTGATGAAGAACAGTCAAGGCATGAACGACGAGCGCAAGAACAGAGACGCCAAAGGCCTCTGGTGGAAACGGTTCTTCTATAACGTTACCGGAGCGGACTATGATTATGAAGTAGGCCCCAATTGGTATGCCTCGGTGATGGGCACCGGAATTATCGCCAACGCCGCAGCCTCCTTGCCGCTCTTCTCCAGTCGTCTGAACGAGTTTGCCCTTGTTGTCTGGTGTCTCGCGTCCTCGATGCTGCTCGGTCTCCTGCTGGCAACGAGCGTTTTCCTGTTTCGACGGAAGAACGTCTGGGTCAGACATTTCCGGGACCCGATGATGGCGCAGTTCTATGGGGCCCCTCCCATGGCCGCGCTCACTGTTGCCGGCGGGGCCCTCCTGGTGGGCCACAATCTCGTCGGGTGGGACCTGGCCCTGAACATTGCCTGGTCCCTCTGGCTTGTCGGCACGATCACGGGCTTCTGTTCAGCCGTCATCATACCCTACCGCCTCTTTACCATATTCAAGGTCCGCCCTGACTCCGCGTTCGGGGGATGGCTCATGCCGGTCGTCCCGCCCATGGTGTCCGCCACCATCGGCGCCATGCTCGTTCCCTACACGCCCGTGGGCGTGCCGCGGCAAACGCTCTTTTATCTCTGCTTTTCCCAGTTCGGCCTGAGTCTGCTGGCCGCGCTGATCATTATTTCGATGATCTGGAGTCGGTTGGCGCATCACGGCACTTCCGGCACCTCGCGTGTTCCGACCTTGTGGATCGTGCTGGGCCCCCTGGGACAATCCATGACCGCCGCCGGCATCCTGGGCACGGTTGCCCAAGGAGCTTTGCCGGCTGAACTGGCTCGCGGCTTTGAACTGTTTGCCGTGTTTTATAGTGTCCCCATTTTCGGGTTTGTGATCCTCTGGACCTGTTTCGCGATTCTCTTGACCCTGCGGGCCCACCACAGAAACATGAAGTTTGCCCTCACCTATTGGGCCTTTACCTTTCCGGTCGGCACCTGCGTCACCGGCACGGCGCAACTGGCGCACCATACCGGCCTGCCCCTGTTTGCCTGGACCAGTGTCCTGTTTTATATGGGGCTGCTCGCCGCCTGGGTCCTGGCCGCCTTTGGCACGACCAGAGGCATGATAACGGGGCATCTTTTCCGGCCCCCTGCTGCGGCCACAAGTCCCATCATCTCGGTTAAAGAATATGACAACAGGTAGATAGATGGGAATTTGCACACGGCAGGACCGGATGGAAAATTTTGAAATGAACCTCTTTGCCGGCAACCTGGTGCGGACGCTAAGTGCTTTTTCGACAAACTGGAGGCCGCGCTCGCCAGAAGACATCCACAAAAAGACTGGCCTTAAGGGAAAATCGCCAGAGAGTTGAATTGGATAAACCATCCCCGGACTTCGGAAGTCGAATACGGAATCTCTATCGAATTCCAACAAGATAGATAAGCTAGCCCTGGAATTATTTAAAAGGAGCAATAAATGAGATTAACAACGATTTTTTCATTGGCCATAATAACTGTTTTTTTTCTAGGCGGGTGCGCTTCACCTTTATATCGAGCGGCCAAGTCTGGAGACAAGACAACGATAGAATCGTTGATAAATAAAGACCATATAGATGTGAATGAAAAATCGATACGCGAAGAAACAGCTTTACATGGAGCCTGCGCAAGCGGAAAACTCGATATAGTAAAATTTTTAATACAGAAAGGATCCTATGTAAATTCTCAAAATAAAATCGGAACCACCCCTTTAATTTATGCTACAATCAATGGACATTTGGATATAATCAACGCATTAATTGACAATGGGGCAGATGTTAACTTGCTAGATTACTTGAGAGGGTCGCCACTCCGTTGGGCCGCTCTCAGACCTTCTTGGGATCCCTCAGGAATGAATACTGAAATTGTTAAAATTTTAATAAAGAAAGGGGCAAATATTAACGTACGAGACAATACAGGAAGCACCCCATTACACCAAGCAGCAGCAACTCCCGCGATGCCCTTTAGCCCAGTCATAGCGTAGAAGTCAGCAGGGGAATTCGCAAACTTTTCCGGCAAGCAGGCAAGGGTCGTTTTTGTAATATGTTGTTCTTACAC